>Ga0131853_10000063_pt1 | contig 149490 bp, 144 predicted proteins | sample TergutLab28metaG_FD_92764 | JGI IMG/M metagenome (GOLD analysis project Ga0131853, IMG submission 92764) | Labiotermes labralis P1 segment gut microbial communities from Petit-Saut dam, French Guiana - Lab288 P1 (version 2) (version 2) | ecosystem: Host-associated > Arthropoda: Insects >... | reverse complement strand
TACAACCCGACGATTGTGCGCTCTTTGCACAATCCAAAGGGTACAACCCGACGATTGTGCGCTCTTTGCACAATCCAAAGGGTACAACCCGACGATTGTGCGCTCTTTGCACAATCCAAAGGGCGTAAAAAATTGTGTGAAGATAGATAGTAGACAGGTTCTGAAAGGAGTGTTTTTATGTCCGCTTCAAAAAGTAAGGCCACGGGTAAAGGGCGGAAATTTGTCCAAAAGTTGAAGGTGCAATGGATATTATTATTTATGACATTGCCTTTTTTCCTATATAGGATATTGTTTTCATATGTACCCCTTGTAGGGTGGTATATTGCCTTTAGTGATTATCGCCCCCGTATAGGCCTTAGTCCTTGGCAGCAGGTGCTGCAAAGTGAGTTTATCGGGCTGCAAAATTTCAGGATGCTGCTGGATACAAATACTGTAATGGGTGCAAGATTCATACAGTCTGTTGTTAATACTTTTGGGCAAGCAATATTAACACAAATTGTGGGATTTATCGCCGCTATTACCTTGTCCCTTATGCTGCATGAAGTTCGTATTAACGGAATAAAAAAGGTCATTCAAAATATTTTATATCTTCCTCACTTTTTAAGCTGGGTTATAGTTGCCAGCTTAGCTTCTTTAGCTTTAGCACTGCCTGTTTCGGGAGGCATAATTAACGAATTTTTATTGTGGGTGCGCATAATAGACGAACCAATACATTTTCTTGCCAATCCCAATTATTTCTGGGGGATTGTTGCCGGGACTCACCTTTGGCGCAATCTTGGCTGGAATACCATTATTTACCTGGCAGCCATGACAGCCGTTGACCCAACCTTGTACGAGGCGGCCTCAATAGACGGAGCAAGCCGCTATCGCAAGATGTGGCACATCACCTTAGCGTGTATACGGCCAACCATTGTTGTTTTGCTAATCATGAACACAGGATGGTTACTTACTTCCGGTTTTGAAATACAGTGGTTTTTAGGGCATGGCGTAAACATTGCCCGCTCGGAAAATATCGACATATTTATACTGCGTTACGGCATACAGATGGGTAATTTCGGCCTTGCCACCGCTGCAGGCATTTTGCGTACATTCGTAAGCATCACAATGCTTGCTATCGTAAACTTTATATCCGGCCGCTTGGGCGGAGAAAGACTATTTTAGGGGGATAGCCATGAATAAAACAAAAAATAACGACTTGTCTAAAAACCCTCGTAAGCGCATAGAATGGGAACCTATCATATTCCATACAATAAATTATTTGTTGCTTATTGCGCTATGTGCGGTTATGATATATCCCATGCTTAACCAACTGGCTATATCGCTAAATGACGGCTTGGATGCCATAAGAGGGGGCATACGGATTTGGCCGCGTGAGTTTACACTTGAAAATTTCCGGGTTATATTTGCTACCCATACCATTGTGGATGCGTTCTTTATGTCGGTATACCGCACTGTGGTAACGGTTGTTCTTAACTTGATAATAACACTTATGCTGGCATATTCCCTCAGCCGTCCGGAATTTGTTTTGCGCAAAATAATAACTATTATATTCGTGTTGACAATGTACTTTGACCCGGGACTTATCCCGAACTTCCTGCTGATTCAAACTTTGGGACTGAATAATACATTTCATGTATACTGGGTTCCTAATCTTATCGGCGCATTTAACTTAATAATAATGCGCACTTATATACGCGGTGTACCGGAATCTCTTGTAGAATCTGCAAGGCTGGACGGAGCAGGTGATTTTCGTATTTGCTGGCAGGTGATAGCTCCATTGTGTAAGCCGGTTATCGCTACTATTGCTCTTTTTGTGGCCGTTGGCTCATGGAATGCATGGTTCGACAATTTCTTGTTCAACGCAGGCAGGCAAGATCTTGCTGTTTTGCAATTTGAGCTGATGCGTCTTTTGGCGGCTGCAACGGGTGTTGGTCAAGCAGGGCAGGGGCAAGCAGGGCAAGCGGCAGCGGCAGCAGCCGGAGTAGCACAAGTAACTCCGTTAACCATACGAGCAGCCGTTACCATTGTAGCCGCTGTGCCGATTTTGTTGGTGTATCCTTTCCTGCAAAAATATTTCGTCAGCGGCGTGCAATTGGGCGGAGTTAAGGAGTAGGAAGTGCTGGCAGAAGCTAAAATTGTTATTACTTAACAAACGGCGCATTAGGTCAACCGATAAACTACCGAGTGCTCAATGCGCCGTTCCCATTAAAAGCTCTAGTCAATTGTAAACAGTACTTCCTTCCCGTCGCACACGGCAACATAGTCGCCTTTGTAGCCGGTTATGTCTATTGTGCCGTTTGCATTGGGCGCAAATGATTGCTCACCCGTCCACCATTCGCCCTTAATTTTCTTGTGCAGGGCATGGTAGGCAGGTTTGGGGTCACTGTTTTTATCCAAAAGTCCGGAAGGCGCATCCAGCCACAGGCCGTCATGTAAACTCCACCACGTAATAGAAGTCACCAATGGATGGGCAAACAGGATTTCATAGAAGCCCGCAGCTTCGTCGGCTTGTCGGGCTTTGTCTTCAGGCGCAGACGGCCACGAGATTCCTGACTGTATTGTGTTAGCGGATGCGCTTCGCTTGCGGCAAATGTTTGATAATATCATCAGTAATTCCTATAAATATACTGATACGGATATATCCATCAATGCGATTATTAACGAAGAACACTTGATTATTGACATCCAAGATTACGGCGTGGGTGTATTGGATGAAGAGCTGCCGCTGCTTTTCAACAAATTTTACAGAGGAAAAATGCCGAAAAATCTAAAGGGTATGGCTTGAGGATATATTTAACAAAATTTTTTATGGAGCAGATGTTCGGTGGGATTGACTACGAAAACCGCGGCGATGGTTTTTCGGTAAGGCTATTGCTCAAACTGGCATAAAGGATAAAAGATTTAAGGTATGACTACGAATATTTAAGGTTAGTTAAGGTTGGGTTAAAGTCAAGTTAAGGTTAACGGTGTTACAATAGGACTATTAAACTTGCATGGCAGACAGAAAGGCGGTTTTAGCACAAATGTACACATTTGAAACAGAAAGATTAATCTTGCGGCCCTTCGCACCTAATGATTGGCAAGATTTGTATGAATACGAGGCTCATCCCGAAACATTGAAGTTTGTTACTACTGATTGGAAATGTACCGAGGATGACGCAAAATCGTTAGCTGAACAATGGTCAAAAAACGAAAGCACTTGGGCGGTATGCTTAAAAGATGTGGGAAAAGTCATAGGCCATGTTGATATCCGCCCGGAATATGAAAAGAGATTTTGTGTTTATGAAATTGGGTATATATTTAGTCCTATGTATCATGGCAAAGGTTATGCAACGGAAGCAGTCCGAAGGATTATTAGACATGGTTTTGAGGATTTACACGCTCACCGTATCATCTCGGATAGCTTCCCCGAACATACCGCATCATGGAGGCTGCTGGAACGCTTGGGGTTACGCCGAGAAGCCCATTTTGTTAAAAGCTGGCCTTTTGGAACAAGCCCAGACGGTCAAACGAATTGGATGGACGTATATTTCTACGGTATCTTAAAAAGTGAATGGAGCGAAAATGAAGCAGTGAAAAATGAAAATAAATAATCTATGTAGTCTAAAATAATATTCATATAAAAGGAGATTTTATCATGTCAAATGTTGTTTTCTTTAACTCGTACAAGCTGAAAAAAGGGGTAGCTATTCCCGACTTTTTGCAAGCAGTAGAAAATCTCGTAAACGAGCATGTTTCTAAGCAAAAAGGCTATATCTCATGTAAGTTGATGCTTGATGGTGACACATGGGCAGACGCTACAACCTTTGAAACTATGGAGGACGCAAAAAGATTTGCGGAATCAAGCGAACCAAATGAATTAGCGGAGAGGTTTTATTCGTTCCTTAACTTCAATAGTTGTAAAACAAATTATTTTACGATTGAAAGGAGCTTTTAATGCGTCTGATGACGATTATAAATCAACATGAACGCTGCCATACGTGATTTTGGAGATAGGACTTTGATTTGCGATGTCGGTATCTTAGATAACATCAAGGGTGATATTGAAATACTCAAAGTGAGCAATCATTACGGAGATGCCGCAAAAATTATTGTGAAGCATTTTTACAATTTCAATTTTCCCGAAACGGATTTTAAGATTAACTCTTTGGTATTGACAGCCAAAGCTGAACCCGTTGTTAATTTAATATTTTGTTTGGACGAAAAAGAAATTACAGTTTATACCTCTTAATGCGTACAAGGACGCTCGTAAACCGCATGAGCAACCGAGCATATATCTTCATAAGCTATTTGAAGATAACGGTTGCAGGCTTCTGGGGTATTCCGCTTAAAATGCTTGGGGTGTGCGGCGGTCTTGCCCGATACAAACTGAAACTAAGATACTCCTTTCGGGCGTGAAAGCAGATGGTTTGCCGGAAGAAACACGACACAAACCCCAAGCAATAGATGAGTTAGAGTATATTCTTGCGCTGTTTGTCAAGGGCTTTTTCACCGCTTGAACGCAAAATACCCCAAAGCGTGTTGAATGTCTTGGGGTATAGTTTTTTGATGTTCATAATTTTAATAATTACGTTGTGGGATTTTGAGTTTTACTATACGGGAGTTTATTGATTTTTCTGTTCGATATATACCAACCCCATAAGTACAGAATTGGCCAAACAAATAGCGTAAGATGGAAAATGCTCATGTCATAAAACCCGATACCCACAACAACATCAATAATTGTAATCAAAGAAAGTAAAATGCCCATAAGTAAAATGGTTTTCATTGATTTGCACAAAACGCCAAAAAAGCCAGCAACTATACAAATAGCAGAAGCCGCTATCGAACTAATAATCCTAAGACCTTGTTCTGGGTTTGAAATATCAAGCAAATCTGTCACCAAAGCAAATGCCCCTAAGATAATCATGGCTATAGATATTATTTTCAACAAACTTATTTTCTTTTTCATTTCATCATTCCTCCGAATTTTGTTATCTTTGCAGCAGGGCTACTTTGTGCTTATAAACGCTATATGGTTGCCGCTTACTATGACATTCACATCTCGGAATCCAATTTCATAGAGAAGTTCGGCAAAATCATCATGGTTGCTGTATTCTGGGAGAAAATGCAGGGTCGTGTCTATCTCGGCATATATCAAAAGAATACCCCCTTGCTTTAATACCCTATGACATTCCAAAAGCCCCTGTTCCAACACTTCGCCCCAATACATATGCGTTTGACCTGCAACAATGAGATTGAAAAATTCATCATCAAATTCTAAATATGCGACATTGCCTAAAGCCAATATAACTCCACCTGCGTCTATATGCTCTTGGTTAATTGCGGTTGCGCTATTAACCGCTTCCCCCGATATATCAATTCCGTAGATAGTTATGCTTTCATTTAGCCCTTTCATATAGTTTATGCCTGCACCACTGCCAAATCCGACAGACAAAATAATGTCATCATCATCTATGCTTACATGAGATAAACCCCACTCACGCAAATCGTTAAACGAAACTGCCCATATCCTTGTCATTACCCTGCCAACAAATCCGGTAGGATTTGCCGCTTGTTGTCCGAGATAATTTATTAAAGGTTGGTATAATGCAATTCCTGCAATTATAACCACCGCCGTTGTTATCAGCACAATCTTCATTTTTTTACCTCTCATTCTCTTTTTTCCTCCTAATGCCATGTTTGAAATATTAAGCAATGTATTTCAAACTCATTATAGCATTTAAAATTTTTGCTGTCAACAACTTTGAAATATTTATTTTATTGTTTCAAAGTTGTTGTTTCTATGCTATACTTTAACCAAAGTGAGGTGGGCAAGATGAATAAATACGAATTGACAACCGAAAAGAAAAAGAAAGCAATTATAAGTTCTGCCATGTCTTTATTTAATAATAAAGGATTCACCCATACCAGCATTAAAGAAATTGCGTCGCTCGCTAACGTATCGCAAGTATCCATTTATAATTACTTTGGAAGCAAAGAAGCTCTGATGACTGAGTGCGCCAATATTGTTATGGCTGACACCTTACAAAAAGCAAGAAATATTTTGGCAATGGATATTGATTTCTTAGAAAAAATTAAGCTGGCTCTTAGTCTTTCTACAGAAAATATAAACCTGTCCATTTCGGAGTTTTTTACTAATGAAGCATTAAGCGATACTGCACTTGTTGATGTGCTTTTCAGAAATATAAATGAGAGCAAAAGAAAGATTTATCGTGAATATATTGAACTTGGCAAGCAAGAAAAGATTATTAGCAACACAATACCAACAAATACTTTGCTCGACTTTATAGACGCAATAAATCTTATGGGAAGTAAGTTAAAGTTTAATGATGATATAGTTACTGCAATTAAGAATACTCATCATCTGCTCCTATATGGAATTATTGGCAAGCCATAGGCAACGCGCTTTGTTTTTTAACTTCTGTTCTTCGGAATAGGTCGGGGGCGGTGGGACAGGCACTTTGACGTTTACCTCTGTGGCAGGACTTACATTGCACTACAATGTCAATGTGGATATGACATCGTTTGTACACACAATGTTTGGCGAAACTGCTGATGTTGCTATTGTCATTGAACCTGATAATGTGGAGATTTCCACTGATTTTCGGGAACGGATGGCAAGCCGGCCCGACATAGATATGATATTTAGGTATGCGCCCATATCGCTTTTGGTGGATGGAGAGCTGCTTTCGATAATCGCTGTGCAAGACTTTTCGTATTTAGCCGGACATAGTTTAATAAGCGGAATTTTACCGTCAATACCAAGCGGGGTTGTGCTTGATACCGACACGCTTTCGAGAATTGGTAAAAATGTGAGCGATTGGGTAACGGTTAGAAGCGGAGATATTAGCTATGATTATATAATCACAGGGGTTGTACAAGGCGGTAATCAAGGCATGATGAACTTAGAAGGCGTAAGGCGTGTGCGGCCGGATTTTGCTTTTAGGACATTTTGTGTAAATCTAACAGAGGGAACGGATATAGAACAATTCATAGAAAGCATAAGAGCGTCAGAGGACGAAATCCTCATAGGCGTACTGTGTATCCAAGAGCAATTAGACAGTATGCTCACCGCAATGGGAAACATTTTGCCGTTGTAAATATGGCGATTATAGTAGTTGTTATCTGCGTAGTAATGTTGATGCTGTATTTGATTGTTAAAACTATGATTATCCGCAGACGGCGCGAGTTAGGCATCCAAAAGGCATTAGGATTCACAACCTTGCAACTGATGAATCAGATTGTATGGGGTTTGAAATACAGACATTATGCGGATGGAGGTGATTACATGATGCAAAGTGAACGAAAGCCTTAAAACCTTGCAAGGCGAAATTGTAAAGGAAATAACGCAAAAAAATCCCCGAATACGCAAGAACATATAAAGTAAGAGTCAAGAGCAGGGAGAAAGCGGCGAAACGGTGATTTGGATTAGCGATACTCCACTGATGAAGCAAGGTGAAGCCAATGATTCATCAGTGTTATCTTTGCTAGACTTCATTAACCACCTTTTTCTAAAGGCATAGCCGTAAGTCATACAGGACTGGTTGGCAAAAACGGATTTCACAGTTCCGCTTAACTTTAGCGGATACTTTAATAATTTTGTGAGTGCATAAGCAAAAAACGGCTTGGATATCGAACAAAGACCCAAATGGGCAAACATTTTAGATGATTTGGGCAAACAATTACCATGAATTACCTCAAAACAGCTCACACAAGTCAGATTTACAAAAAAGAAAGCCCGCAAACACGCTTGTTTACTGGCTTTTGTGAGCGGATGGTGAGGGATTCGAACCCCCGTGGGCTTGCACCCTAACGGTTTTCAAGACCGCCCCGTTATGACCGCTTCGGTAACCATCCATGTAATATTTTACTAAAATATCCATTAAATCTCTACATAAAAATTAATTAGATATTTTGGGTAAATATCAGAAATATTTAATTGTTAGTCTGCCACAAAATCTTCATAATATCAAAGCATTTCGCATTTGTACGTTATAATTATCCGGCAGTTTTCAAAGCAACCACATTAGGTTATTTTGCCGATGTAAAATATACTTAAGTATTATAACGCATGTTATTTTTACCTGTATTTCAAGCAACATTTGCAATTATAAACCAAGTCAAAACAATTGTCAAGAGTTTTTTTCGTCTTGACATTTTTTTTATTTTTAGAGTACAATAGATTGGAATAAAGATGATACACAGAAACTGAGGGAGTGATTGAATGCTGTGGGTTAAGGAAAGTATTGGAGAGGTGCTGCAAAAGCTTAATACTAATACCACATCGGGCTTAAGTCAGCGTGATGCTGCGGCTCGGCTGGGGAAATATGGGGCTAATGAGTTTAAAGAGGCCAAGAAAGAGACTGTTTGGCAAAAAATACTGCATCATTTAATGGAAATTACAGCGATTATACTGCTTATAGCCGCAGGCATTGCGGCCTACATGGCCATTACTGCCGGAGAGGGATGGGCAAAGGTTATTGTAATACTGTCCATTGTGGTGATAAATATTATTTTGGGTATTTATCAAGAAAGCAGGGCCGAGGCGGCGCTTGAAGCGCTGAAAAAGATGAACTCTTTTTCCACCACTGTAATACGCAGCGGCTTGAAGCAAAAGATAGATGCCAAAGAATTGGTGCCGGGTGATATTGTGGAGCTTACCTCCGGTGACATTATCACGGCAGATGCCCGCCTTATTGAAGCTGCCGGGCTTACTGTGGAAGAAAGCGGTTTGACGGGGGAATCGACTTCCGTTGAGAAAGACCCGCATGCCGAAATTACAGAAGACATGCCTTTGGGTGACAGGGTAAATATGGTGTATTCCGGCTGCCTTGTCACAAATGGGCGCGGCATTGCTGTAGTGGTTGAGACGGGCATGAATACGGAAATGGGCAAAATTGCCGACATGCTTAACAATACCACAAAATTAAAGACACCATTGCAAATGCGTTTGGGGCAGTTGTCTAAACGCCTATGTGTCGTAGCGCTGCTTGCGGGTTTGGTTATATTTTTAATTGGTACATTGATTTACGGTGACACAATGGCAGAAATGCTTTTGGTGGCTATTTCTTTGGGCGTAGCGGCTGTTCCGGAAACTTTACCTATAATAACGACCATGATACTTTCAAGGGGCGTACACAATATGGTGAAGAAAAATACCATAATACGCCGCATACCTGCCGTTGAAACTGTAGGTAATACATCTGTAATTTGTTCTGACAAAACAGGCACGCTTACTCAAAACAAAATGACCATACAAAAGATTTGGCATATAGGAAGCGAGCCGAAAGCGGCTACCGAGGAATTTCATCCGGGCGAGCTTCATATGGTAGAGCTTATGGCATCTTGTTCCAATGCTTCTATTGAAATTCATGAAGAGGAAGAAAAAGTTGTGGGGGACCCTACGGAACTTGCCATAATCAGATTATTGCATCGCAAGGGCCTTACCAGGGTGGATGCCGAGAGGCATTATCCAAGGGTGTACGAAATTCCATTTGATTCCGGAAGAAAGCGTATGACGACGGTGCATCACGTAAGTGACGGCTATATTGTGGTGACAAAAGGGGCTTTTGACCGCATACCTGTTGTTTGGGAAGAAGAATCAAAAAGAAAAGCCGCTGCAATTCATGATGACTTTGCAGCAGAGGCTCTTCGGGTGATAGCTATAAGCTTTAAGAAGTTTGAAGAAATGCCTCAAGACTTGAGCATAGAAGCCTTGGAAAGCGACCAGCGGCTCTTCGGTCTTGTGGGCATGATTGACCCGCCAAGGCCCGAAAGCAAAGAGGCTGTTGCCAGGGCTAAAGAAGCGGGCATTAAAACCGTTATGATAACAGGCGACCATGTTGTTACAGCCAAGGCCATTGCCAAAGAAATCGGCATATTTGAAGAAGGGGATGATGCTTTAACCGGTGCTGACCTCAACAATATGACCGAGGAAGATTTATATAATCGTGTACGTGAAGTGTCTGTTTATGCACGTGTTTCCCCCGAAGATAAAATACGTATTGTGCGTGCATGGGAGGCACAGGGCGAAGTTATTGCGATGACAGGCGACGGCGTTAACGATGCTCCGGCGCTGAAACAGGCCGATGTGGGTGCGGCTATGGGCATTACAGGTACAGAAGTTACAAAAAATGCCGCTGATATGGTTATTACAGACGACAATTTTGCAACTATAGTTGATGCAATTGCCGTGGGGCGTACTGCCTATGACAATATACGCAAAACAGTGTATTTCCTGCTGTCTGTAAACTTTTCACAGATTTTTATAATGCTTACGGCAGTTATTTTAGGATGGGGTGCGCCTATTGTGGCAGTGCAAATCCTGCTTATTAACGTAGTGTCTGACGGCATCCCCGGCTTCTTTATTTCTTTTGAAAAACCAAGTGCAGGCATTATGCAAAGACCGCCGCTGCCTAAGAATGCAGGTATTTTTTCAAACCGTCTTGGCCCAAGAATTGCCATGCGCTCTTTGACTTTTGCTGTATTAACCCTGTCTGCATTTGCTATAGGCAATTTTGCGGAAATATCGCCGAATATTATGCCCGGCCGTGAAGTTGGTGTATCAATGGCCTTTATAGTGCTGTCATGGGCTTCTGTTGTTAATATATTTAATATACGCAGTGAAGAGTCCATTTTTAAGACCGGTCTGTTAAGCAACAAAGGCATATTCTTTTCTGCTATGTTCTCCATAGGAATTACGGTTTTAGTAGCTTTGGTGCCGCCTATTGCGAGTGTTTTCCAAGTGGTGCCGCTGTCCGGTTTGCATTGGATTATTGTTATTGGCATTGTGCTGGCATTGCTGGTTATTGCCGAGGTGCAGAAATTGTTCTTTAGAGGTAAAGCGGCATGATTAAAGATGATATAATTGCAATAGCAAATAAATTTACAAAAGACTGCCAATCTGATTATATTTTTGACGCCCCTATATTTGCTTTTGGTTCGGCGGACGATGAACTCTATGAACAATACAAATCAACCGATATTATCGGCGGCCACTTTTTAACACCCCTTGAGTGGCTGCCGTCCGCCAAAACAGTAATATCGTTTTTTCTGCCATATGCTGATAGTATAAAAAAATCAAATTCACACGACTGCACCTGGCCTTCGGAAGAATGGCTGCATGGCAGATATGAAGGGCAGCTGTTTATAAATGAACTGTTAAAGCATATCCGGAAGCAATTATTGGGCAGCGGTTATTCATGCCTTGTTCCCGCCTTTGACTCCAGATTTGGCTACGGTGATTCAGAAGATAAGTTTGCGTCAAATTGGTCTGAACGTCATGCTGCTTTTGCTTGCGGCTTGGGCACATTTGGGCTTTCTAAAGGAATAATTACTGAAAAAGGCACATGCGGACGTTTGGGCAGTATATTAACGGCACTTGATTTGCCTAAAGATACAAGACAATACAACGATATCTATGAATATTGCAGTATGTGCGGACTATGCATACCCAGGTGTCCGGTTAAAGCCATATCTTTTGAAGAAGGCAAAGAACATGCACCCTGCTCTGAATTTTTAAAGAGAGTAGGGGAGATACATAAACCCCGGTATGGATGCGGGAAATGCCAGATTAATGTACCATGTGAAAGCAGGAGGGCAAAATGAGTAATTTAATGAATCTTAGGGATTTAGGCGGATATAAGGCGGCTGACGGTAAAATTGTTAAGCCGGGATGGTTGTTTCGCTCCAATCATCTTATGGGATTAACGGAAGAAGATTTTAACAAGCTTGAAGCGATTGCCGGAGGCCGTGAGCTGATTATTGTAGATTTCAGGAGACCAAGGGAATTAAAGGAAGTTCCGAATGATGATGTTAAAGATGCGGTTTTTATAAATTTGGATGTAATTTCAGATGCGGACAATGGCATTATAGTTAAGCTGCAGGATTTTCTTGAATACGCAACAGCCCGGCTTGCAGAAGAACGTATGCATAGCATATACAAAAGCTTTATACATATGCAGTCGGCAACAAAAAGTTTTGCTGAATTTTTAAGGATTTGTACAAAAGGCGAAAGAACCATCTTGTTCCATTGTCATCACGGAAAGGACAGAACAGGCTTTGCTGCAATGCTTCTTTTGAAGATTTTGGGCGTTTCTGACGAAGATATTTATGATGATTATTTGAAAACCCTTGCGGGCGGAGCGAAAATGAAGGAAGAAATTTTAAAAGCGTATCAAGGAAAGGGATTTGACGGAGAGCGGATGGAGGCTGCAGCTGTTTTAAACAGCGTAAAAAGGGAATATTTAGAGACTTCATTTAAAACTATTGAAGCGGAATACGGCAGTTTTGAGAATTATATAAAGCTGGGATTGGGTATTACTGATGAAGAAATCAAGAAATTAAAGGAATTATATTTGGAATAGGCACGGAATATCGGAGGAGTTATTATGATAAAAGCACCAAGATTAATGAAAAACGACACGGTGGCAATAGTATCGCTCTCGTCAGGTCTGGGCGGGGAAGCGGCTTTTAAGTATCGTTATGAAATCGGAAAAAAGCGTCTGGAAGAAGAATTTGGTTTGAATGTTATTACTATGCCAAATGCCCTTAAAGGTATTGAATATCTGGATGCTTATTCCGAAGCTCGTGCCGCTGATTTAATGGAAGCATTTAGGAACCCGGACATAAAAGCAATTATTTGTATGATTGGCGGGGATGACACAATAAGGCTGCTGCATTATATTAATTTTGAAGAAATAAAAGATAATCCCAAAATATTTATGGGTTATTCGGACACTACTGCAAACCACTTTATGATGCATAAAGCCGGGCTGGTTTCGTTTTACGGCCCAACCATTCTTGCAGAATTTGCGGAGAATACTGCTATGCATGAATATACAAAACAGTATATACAAAATATACTGTTTCAGCCATCTGATGAACTTATTGTAAAACCAAGCCCTGTATGGACTTCCGAATTTCTGGAATGGTCAGATGAAGCCAACAGTAAAATTGCACGAAAGATGACGAAAGATGAAAAAGGATTTGAGCTTTTGCAAGGAAGAGGGGCTGCAAAGGGGCGGCTTTTGGGAGGATGCATTGACGTTTTTCCGATGATTATGGGCACAAAAATCTGGCCCGATGTGAAAGAATGGGAAAATGTAATACTTTTTCTTGAAACTTCAGAAGCATGCCCTTCGCCAAACGAGGTTAAATACATTTTGCGGGGCATGGCAGCTCAAGGAATAATCAACCGTATCAGCGGAATTGTGTTTGGAAAGCCTCAAGATGAAAAATACTATGAGGAATATAAGCAAGTGCTTTTACAAGTGGTTAACAAGGAATGCCGGCGTCAAGACATGCCCATCTTATACAATGTCAATTTTGGGCATACTGCACCTATTTGTATCCTTCCTTACGGGATAATGGCTGAAATAGATTGCGCAGACAGCTCTTTAAAACTGCTTGAAGCGGCAGTAATTTAGCTGTCAGCAATAGGAGGAAAGGGGAAAATATGAGTAATTTATCAAATTTCAGAGATTTGGGCGGTTTAATAGGTGAAGGCGGCAGGAAAGTGCGTATAAAGAAGCTTTTAAGGGCAGCGCAGATTGCTTCTCTTTTGCAAGAGGATATTGATAAACTTATGTCTTATGGCTTAAAGGCAATTGTAGATTTTCGTTCTCTTGCCGAAATTGAAAGAATCCCTAATGATGAAATAGAGGGCGTTAAATATCTTAACTTAGACATAATGGCGGATAGTTTTGTTAAATTTGATGACTATAATGCGTGGATGGATACATTAAAAACGGACACGGCTGACGGAGATATGCTGAGGACTTACAGAGAGTTTGTTACAATGGATTCCGCTAAAAAGGGTTATGCCTGTTTTATCAGAGAATGCATAAACGCCGCAGAGGGCGGGGTATTGTTTCATTGTGCCGCCGGAAAAGACAGAACGGGCTTTGGGGCGGCTATTATCCTAAAGATACTCGGTGTTTCTGATGAAGATATATTTGAAGACTATTATAAAACCTTTGAAGAGCGCAAAGACGTCAATGAAAGGCTTTGTGAGGAATACAGAGCAAAAGGTCTTGATGACGAACAAATAGATGCCATCAAGATATTTTACGGTGTAAAAAAAGAATATCTTGAAGCATCATTTTGTGAATTAGAAAAAGAGTATGGGAGTTTTGAAAGCTACATAGAAAATGGATTGGGAATTACTGCGGAAGAAATTTCTCTGTTAAAAGAATTATATCTGGAAGATTAGCAAAACATAATCACCGGGCCAATTCTTTAAAATGCCGCTGCTTTTGCAGTGCCAAACGTACAATATTGGCAATTTCCATATCCACAACACTATGAATAACGGTTCCCAAGCCTACAAAACCCAGTGCCCACAAGAACAAGCTTGAGTCCACAGGTACATTTGTGCCGAAATAAAAGAGCAAAACGCCTATAAGCTCGAACAGGGCGTGGATTAGTGCGACAGCAAGGGAAAATATGCGCAAATGAATGACAGAGATATTAAATTTATCTATTCTTTGCAGGTATAGAGAACCCGCTATAACAAATATAACATGGCTTGCGGCGCGAATTACGATAATTAACGGAAACCCGCCCAGAAAGAAGCCTAATGTAGTGCCGAAAGTGACGGCAACAGCAACGGCCGGTGAGATAAACATTGCTATAAAAATGGCAACATGGCTTGCTAAAGTGAAAGATGCAGGCTCTATAATTACTCTGATAGGAGAAACCATGGGGATTAATATGCCAATGGCAATTAAAAGAGCCGAAGCGGTAACTTTAAAAACGGAAGAGCGATAACGCGGGTTTTGCATAATTACCTCCTTGGGTTGTTTAGCATTTGATATGTATCAAGACATATGTAAAGAATATCATAAACAGTCTGCTCTGTCAACGCTTTTTTAAGCAATATATATAATCTTGTTATAATTAAAAATTTCTGTTAAAATTATTATAAGTTAAACAGTTTTGGAGAAGAGTATGCGGGCAAAAGTAGCCATATTATCCACTGATTTGAATATAAAAAGATTTTTGGGTGAAGAGATGTCTAAAGCGGGGTTTTCTGTAGAAATGGCGCTTAACACTTTGCTTGATATACCCAAAATTTTTAATATAAAAACAAATAATGTTCTTATCTTAGACACTGACACTATGATTGTTCCTGCTCTTAATCTTAAAAAACTTTCAGAAGACCATGGTATTTTTATAATACTATTGGGAATAAAAAACGCCGCTCCATTTCTTATGTGCGGAGTAAAAGGCGCGCTGTCCAAGCCGGAAAGTACAAATGATTTTGCAAAAAAAGTATTTGCACGTAATGTTATAGAACGCATTGAATCATTTTTGCGCAATTATTCCCCTGTCAGACCTTCCGACATAGCACTTGCCGCCGATGTGAACAGCAAAATTATTGCCATTGCCGCATCCACAGGCGGAACCGAAGCTTTAAATGTGTTGCTAAACGACTTGCCGGCTAATGTTCCGCCTATACTTATTGTACAGCATATGCCGTCTGTGTTTACACATCAATTTGCAATGAGGCTGGACAGGACCGCCAAATTTGCCGTTAAAGAAGCAGCTGTAAACGACTTTGTGAAGCAGGGACAAGCTTTAATAGCGCCGGGTGATCTCCATATGAAGATTGTAAAGCGAGGCACCAAGCTTTTGGTGGAATGCTTTAACGGCGATAAGAAACACGGGGTTCGCCCCGCTGCTGATATTTTATTTGAATCTATGGCAGAATTTCTGGGCCCGAAAGTTATAGGAGTTATACTTACGGGCATGGGTGCCGATGGCGCGAGGGGTCTTTATCTTCTTAAGCGAAAGGGCGCTGCTGTTATTGCTCAAGACAAAGATAGCTGTGTTGTATACGGCATGCCGAAAGCGGCGGTTGACTTAGGCGTTGTAGATTACCAATTGCCGCTGAATAAAATTGCAGGAAAAATTATTGAGCTTATATAAAAAATAGCAAGGGATATACCTATGAAAACCTTTGATATACATGAAGAATTAAAAAAACTGCCTCAAAAACCGGGCGTATATACGTTTATCGGGTCAGCAGAAGAAATATTGTATGTAGGCAAAGCCGTAAATCTGCGCAGCCGCGTGCGAAGTTATTTTACACCGGCTGGCCTTGCTGACCCGAAAGTGCGCAATATAAGAGGCACTGCACAGCGCTTTGAATACATTATAACCGATACCGAGGTTGAAGCGCTTATTTTGGAATGCAATCTTATAAAAGAGCATCAGCCTAAATATAATGTGCTGCTTAAAGATGATAAAAGCTATCCCTATATAAAAGTTACGCTTAATGAGGATTTTCCCAGAGTGTTTTCAACAAGGGACTATGAAGAAGACGGAGGGAAATATTTTGGGCCTTACACTTCCAGTTATTCTGTAAAGGAAATTTTAGAGCTTGTACATAAAATTTGGCCGCTGCGCCGCACCGCAAAAAAGATTACGGCAGGTATGCCTTCCGGTCGGCCTTGCTTAAATTACCATATAGGACTATGCCCCGGACCTTGCGGAATGCATATTGACCAAGAGGAATATAAAGGCCGTATAGGCCGCGTTATGGAGTTTCTTTCCGGCAAACAGGATGGCATAATGAAGGGTCTTGCCGTTGAGATGGAAGAGGCGTCAGAAAGATTGGATTTTGAACATGCGGCATCGCTTAGGGATAAAATAGCGGCTTTAAGGCGCATAAAAGAAAATCAAAAAGCCGACAGAATATCCACAGGGGACCAGGATATTATAGCCTTTGCCGTAAACAAAGATGAAGCTCTGTTTCAAGTGTTTTTTATAAGAGACGGAAAAATGACCGGGCGTGAGCATTTTATGGTATATGGTGTGGAAGAAGTGGCTAACGAGCGGATTATGACAGAATTTATCACCCAGTTTTATTCCGGCACGCCTTTTGTGCCAAAAGAGCTTATTATTCAATATGACATAGAAGGCGAGGACGTGATAAAATCTTGGCTTGAAGCGGAAAGAGGAAAAAAGGTAACTGTGACCGTTCCTAAGAAAGGCGAAAAGCAAAAACTTCTAAAACTTGCGGAAAATAACGCTATTATCACTCTTGAGCAGTTTGGGGAACATATTAAAAAAGAAGAAAAACGCACAACGGGAGCCCTTGCAGAAATTGAACAGGCCCTTAAATTGGGCAAGTCAATTTTTCGCATAGAGGCATATGATATTTCAAATATCCAAGGTTTTGAAAATGTAGGTTCTATGGTGGTTTTTGAAGGCGGCAAGGCGCGCCGGAGTGATTACCGCAAATTTAAAATACGTTCCGTAGACGGCGCAAATGATTATGCATCCATTCAAGAAGTTCTTTCGCGGCGCTTCAGGCGGTATGAAAAGGAGAAAGAAGAAGGTATTGTCCGGGAAAAAGCTAAATTTTCCAGGCTGCCGGATTTGCTGTTTGTGGATGGGGGGAAAGGGCATATTTCTGCCGCACAAGAGGTATTAGACAGTATGGGATTACATATACCTATTTGCGGCATGGTGAAAGACCACCGTCATAGAACCAGGGGGCTTTTATATAATGGCGATGAAGTTGTTCTGCCTGTCACCGGTGAAGGTTTTCGTTTGGTTTCTCGCATACAGGATGAAGTGCATCGGTTTGCTGTAGAATACCATAGAAAATTAAGGCAGAAAAGCTCGACACGTTCAGTTTTGGATGATATAAAAGGTATTGGGAATGTACGCCGCAGGGCATTATTGAAGCACTTTGGGTCGGTGGACCGTATAAAGCTGGCGACTGCCGCAGAAATGGCAGCGGTGGACGGCATGAATATAAAATCTGCACAAATGGTTTATGATTTCTTTTCGTTAAGAAGTTAAATATTATATAATTAGAAATGAGGATATGATATGGGAAAATTAAAGATTACAGAAACTACGGACAAAGATTTTGGCAAATGTATTGTAATGGAAAACGGCATTTGTGAATTGTGGGTTACTGTAGATTTTGGGCCGAGGATTATACATTATTCGCTGGCAGGAAAAGAGAATATCATGTATCAAGACAGAGAAAAACGTCCTCTTGGAGAACCGATTACGCCGTTTGAGGATGATGTATTTAAACTATATGGAGGTCATAGGCTTTGGACTTCTCCGGAAATTCTTCCCAGATGCTATGCGCCTGACAATGAACCGGTTACATATAAGGAAGTGCCTGGCGGAATGGAGTTTTTAACCTGCCCCGATAAAACTTTGGTACAAAAATCCCTTGTTGTAATGATGGATGAAGATTCAAGCGATGTTGAAATTGTACACAGGCTTCATAATAACAGCATGTGGGATATAGAGCTTGCTCCTTGGGCCATAACACAGCTTGCCGCGGGCGGCACTGCCGTAATACCCATAGATGGCCCGAAGACAGGACTTTTACCTAATCGCCATATGGTTTTTTGGGATTATACCAATCTTTGCGACCCGCGCTTGACTTTTGGTAAAGATTATGCTATAATCCGTCAGAATGCGGCTCAAACAGATGCGCTAAAGATAGGGATTTTTAATCATAGCGGTTATGCTGCATATTTTATTAATAACCAGCTGTTTGTAAAGTGCTTTGAGGCGGAAGAGGGTATATATCCCGATAATGGCTGTAATTATGAATGTTATGCAAACGGAGATTTCCTAGAGTCAGAGACTTTAGGGGAGCTTTGCTTGCTGGAACCTGACGAGAGTACCGTTCATATAGAACGCTGGCAGATTTTTGAAGAAAGTAAACTGCCCGGTTTGGAAGAGGATATTAAAGAAATATTAAATAAATATAGAATTATTGCTTAACGTAATGTTGCAAATGAAGGGATATCCCAAATGGATATATTAAATAAAGCGATTGAGATATACACCGATGGGGCATGTTCCGGAAATCCGGGACCCGGAGGATACGGCATAGTTTTGCTGCATGAGGCTCATCGTAAAGAAATTTCTGCCGCATATAAAAAAACCACAAATAATAGAATGGAGATTTTAGCTGCTATTGTAGCTTTGGAGGCACTTAAAGAGCCTTGCAATGTAAAACTTTACAGCGATTCCAAATATTTAGTGGACGCAATAGAAAAAGGATGGGTTATGCGCTGGCGGGCTAATAGCTGGATGCGTAACCGCAATGATGCGGCGCTTAATGTGGATTTATGGGAGCGTTTGTTACCGCTTTTAGATGTACATAACGTCCGCTTTATTTGGGTGCGTGGACATGCCGACAATGCAGAGAACAATAGATGTGACGCATTGGCAAGAACCGCTATCACTGAAGGAAACTTTTTTGACGACGGGGGCTTTGGCAGTTCGTGAAGATTGATATTATATGTGTTGGTAAGTTAAAAGAAGACTATCTTACTGCGGCGCAAAAAGAATATCTTAAGCGTCTTACCCCATACGGCCGATTTACAGTGCATGAGGTATCTGAAGGCACTTTGGAAAAAGAGGCCGCTGCTCTTGAGAAAATTTTACCATCCGGTGCGTACAAAATTGCAATGGCAATAAAAGGTGCATCTTTGTCATCTGAAAGATTTGCCGAAAAGTTAAGAATGCTTGCAGTGGACGGAATGCCGCATGCAGCTTTTATAATTGGCGGTTCGGACGGGCTTGATGAGCGCATTTTAAAGATATGCGATGCCCATATATCGCTTTCGGCCATGACTTTTACACATCAAATTGCGCGTATATTGCTTTTAGAGCAAGTGTACCGTGCTTTTAGAATTATTAATAACCAACCTTATCATAAATAGTATTGGCTTGCATATAAACCCTTCGGTCTGTAAAACTTATTTAAAAGGAGAGTGTTATATGCAAAATATTTATACCGACCTGGCCTTAGAGATTGCAGAACAGCTGCAGTCAGGGGTAGAAACGAGTTTCGATGGCATAGAGCTGGAAACTTGGGATAGTCATAACATAAATGTAGCCACTGTCCGAATCACAAACGAAGCGGGCGCCGCTGTAATGGGCAAGTCGATAGGTAGTTATATAACTATAGAATCCGCAGAAATGAAGTCAAATAACATAGAAATTCATGAAAAAATTATTGGCATTTTAGCAGAAAAATTGTCCGGGCTGGTTGGAAAAATTGATGGGCCTGCACTTATAATCGGACTTGGCAACAGCAATGTAACACCGGATTCGCTGGGCCCAAAGGTAATTTCAAAAGTCCTTATTACCAGACATATAGTGGATAATCTTCCATCTGAACTAAAGGGCAGGCTGGGCTCACTTTGCGCGCTTTCGCCGGGTGTCATGGGGCTTACAGGCATAGAAACTGCCGAGGTTGTCCGGGGTTTGGCGGAACATGTGGAGCCTTCTCTTATTATTGCAATAGATGCCCTGGCCGCCAGAAGCATTGGTCGTATTAACCAAACAATACAACTGACAGATACCGGCATTTCGCCGGGGGCAGGTATAGGCAATGTACGAATGGCTCTAACTAAAGAAACTTTGGGCGTGCCTGTTATTGCTATTGGAGTACCCACCGTAGTGGATGCGGCAACTTTTGTCAATGATACTATGGATTTGTTTTTAAATCAAATGTCGGAAAATACGCCCGAATCTCTAAAGGATGGAGCGGAATTTTTTGGAATGCTTGAAAATTTGGAAGATAGGGATAAGTATGCTGTAATTCGCAATACATTAAGTCCATTAGTTGGAAATATGTTTGTTACTCCTAAAGAAATTGGGGAAGTTGTGGGGTGGCTGTCAAATATTATTGCAAATGCGATAAATATGGTGGTTCACGAGGGAATAGACAAAGACGATATTAATAGGTTTATGTATTAAGAGAGAAGGCCTTCTTCTCTCTTAACATTTATTGCCTTGAATTTTTTTTGAATACTAACGCCAAAATATAGCTACGAACATAATCAACAACATATTTTAGGAGGACATTATGAAAAAAAATATCACAAAGGCGGGCCTTTGCGCTCTTGCAGCGGGCCTTTTAATTTCAAGCACCGTATATGCCGCAGAAATTCCGCAGGATACTGACAATGCAGTAATTTCAGGCATTGCATGGCGTAAAAAGGATAAAGAAGCAAAGCCTGAAGCGCAGCCGGAAAATGCAAACCCCGAAACAACGCCAACTCAAGCGGCACCGGGGGTAAATCCCGGCGCACCGGCACCTAAGACGGCTCCAAAAGAAACACCGGCTACGGAGGGCGCACCTAAAGAAAGTTCTTACAGGGATATTAATGAAAATGTAGAAGGCAGCTTTGTGCGCAGCCAAAGCCCTCGCAGCAACCGCAACCAGCCAAATCAAACGAGTGACTATCAGCGTAATACAGGTGACATGCCTATAAGAAATAATGCGGCTGATAATACTCAAAATAACCAAAATTTCCAGAATAACCAGAACTTCCAGGGTAATCAAAACAATCAAAATACGCATCCTTCAGACTATTCTCAGGGCATCACTCATGAAATCCACAAAATTCTGGCAAATCAGTCGGCTATTCAGTTGGACCCCAATGCATATATAGTGCAGCATGAAGATGGTTTGTGGCTTGTTATGGGCAATATACGCGCCAAAGTGGATATTTTGATTTATGTAGACCAGAAAAATATGCAAGAAGCCGGACAAACAAATTTTGATGGCGGCAGCGCAATACCTCTTTATAAATAATAAAGCATTACAGCGTCAAAGGCCGATGCCCAAGTTATGGGACCGGCCTTTGATTTTTTTGATAGTTTTAAATATTTTATTTATGAACTTGTTCCCAGCATATATCGCCAAGTATAGGCAGCTTTACGGCATGACCTTTGTAAGAAGTAAAAAGCAGATAAATCCACACGAGGAAAGTGGCAAGGCCTACCAAGCCTCTGGCCATACCTACCAGCCAGCCCAAGAGGGGAATCCATGTGAATATACCCATTGCCCACATGATGATAAATGCGGCAAGGAAAAATACCGTGGATTGAAGGGCTGCAAAGCGGACAAACTTGCTTTCTTTTTCAAGCACTAAAACAACAATACCGCTGAAAAAAATGCCTACATAAGAGAGTGCCGCTGCCAAGTTTTCATTTAATCCAAAAACTGATTTGTTCATAATTATACCTCCGTTTCATTTTAGCTTATTTTAGATTCTTATCTTTTAAGCTTTTCTATAACAGTATACGGAGCAATTTTTGCTTTGTCTGAATTGAAAAGAAAAAACTTTTGAGGGATATTTTAATCTGAAATCGCTGCCAGACGAGCGTTGGCTGCATTTACGCGGTTTGAACCCGGGAAGTTATTAATAATTATCTCATAATAAGACCTTGCCAGCGTGAAATCATCTTCCGCTTCTGCGGTGCGTCCAAGGAAATAAAAAATGTGGTGGGCAATAGCCGAACCTTCTGTTATATTAGAGGCGGCTCTTTCCAGTGCTATGCGTGCGCCGCTGTATTCTCCTGCGTTAAAGAGGTCTTGACCCATAGTGTAGTAGTATTGCGAAACAACAGGCATGGATTCGGAGCGTACATGGTTGTAAATCTGAAGCAAGTCATCAGTTAAGCGGGCAGTATCCACATCTTCAAGAAGCATCAGAGCCTGGGAATGCATTTGCATTGTGAGGTAGACATGGGAGGAATTTACCCGGTTTTCGTTTTGCAGATTGATATTTTCTTCGTTTTGTGAGAGTGCTTGGGATACAAGCTCTCCGATTTGCTGTCTTAAGTCGCTTACGATATCGTCTAATTCTGTAATTTCGGCATAATGAGTGGTTTCGAGATTTTCAAGATTGGTTGATAAATAGTCAATCTCTGCTATTCTGTCTTCTAAAAAGGCGGGGATGATTAGTACATACATAAACAAAAACATAGCACCCAAGCCTACAACGAAGGAAAGTATGCCGGAAATAGGCGAAGCTTTTGTAAAGACCCTCTGTTTTTGCACTGCAAAGGGGTTTTGATTGTTGTTTTTGGCAGAAGATGCAGCATTTGTATTTATAGTTTGAAATTGCCTTTGCATTTGTTTGGGTGCGGTTTTTTCAACTATTTGTTCCGGCTTTCTTGGGTCGGGTGCCTTTTTTTGGAAAATAGCCTGATAATAACGGCGAGCCGCAGCATTTCCGTTGTCTATTGCCAAAACACGCTCCACTAAAGATGCAGCACGGGTTTTTTCACCTGTTTTGATATAAAAAAGTGCAAGAAGATTCAATGCTTCTACAAAATTAGGAATAATTTCTATTGCGCGCTTTAGGCGTATTGCGGCTAAATCTTCGCTGTATTGCACCATAAAATGAAGGGCCTCATTATAATTGCGCAGACCCTCGGAATATGCTTCCAGATACGATATGCCGTTTTGAAAACTGTCCAGATAATCTTTGGCAAGGTTATCGTTTTCTTCATAGTTAGTGCTTATTACCCATTGCTTAAGCGCATCACCAATGCGTCCGGAAGAATAGTAACAAAGGCCGAGAAGATTTCTGGCCTGCATATGTTTTTTATTAATTTTTAAGCTGGCGTTCAGACATTCTGTTGCAAGGGTGATATCGCCTGTTTTAGCCGCTTTAAGCCCCTTATTGTAATATACATGGGCCATGTTTTGAGCTTTTTTGTACAATGCGATGTCCACACCGCATAAATTACAAATATTATCTTTCGATTTTGCGCCGCATCTTGGGCAATCCATATGTAAAGCCAAGTGCATCACTCCTTTTCACCTTCCGGCACGGCCACTTTAGCGGAAAGATATTGCAGTAGTTCCAGCATGTCTTTTACATCTGTGGCCATAGCATCCTCTTCCAGTTCTTCTATTTCCAGAACAGGCTTGAATTTCCTTAATTCCTCGTTAAAGTCAATCATATTTATCATTCCTTTATGATAGACGGCAGATTTATTTTGCCGTTTATTATGTAGCTTCTTAAATCACCTACAAGATACAATGAGCCTACACAAAATATCACACCGTCTTTATCCGTAATTTCTATTGCTTTTTTCAGGGCATTGAAGCTGCTTTCTTCTACATGCACTTCCGTTGGCGGTGATATGGGGTCTAAGCAATTAACTAAATCTTTGGGATGCACTGCCCTAAGGTCATAATTGGGTTTGGTAAAAACTACTTTTGAAGCTGGTGCAGTAAGTATTTTAACAATTTCGTCATATTGTTTGTCGTTAAGAATCCCCAAGACAACAGTAATTTCTTTGTTGCCAAAGAGTTCTTTTATATTATTGGAAGCGGCCAGTGTGCCTTGAAGATTATGCGCGCCTTCAAGTATGATTTTGGGATAAGTCTCAAAACTTTCCATACGTCCGGGCCACTTTGCATTTTTAAGGCCGTTTTTCAAATGAATGTCAGAAATGTTTATGTCTGTTTGGTTTAAAACTGATGCGGCAGCTATAACACAGGCCGCGTTTTGCAGCTGGTAGTCTCCTGCAAGACCCAGTTTTCCGAATATTTGGCCGAAGTCCTTAAAGTCTGCAACATATTCAGTGCCCGAGCTGTCTTTTTCTAAAGGCTTTAAACGGAAGTCTGCCGCATTATAAACTTCTGCATTTTTTGAACCTGCAATGTCCTTTAGTATATTATACACCACAGGCTGGTCATCATACAAGACCACAGGACAATTTTCTTTTATAATTCCGCCTTTTTCGGCGGCAATCTTCTCTATTGTATCTCCCAGTATCTCCATATGGTCCATACCGATGGCCGTAATAATGGACAAAATTGGCTTAGTTATAACATTTGTGGCATCCAGCCTGCCGCCAATACCTACTTCCAGCAGTAATATATCTACGCCTTTTTCTTTAAAATAATGAAACGCCAAAAGTGTTAATATTTCAAAATAGCTGAAACAATCTTCTTTTTCAAAAAGCTGCTCGGATATGTCTATAATATCCGCCATGTATAGAGCGAAGTCCTCATTGCTTATCATTTGGCCGTTTATTGTAAGGCGTTCGTTAAAAATTTCCAGATGCGGAGATGTAAAAGCACCTGTACGATAACCAGTTTCTGAAAGCACACTGGACAGCATTGCCACAACGGAGCCTTTTCCGTTAGTACCGGCCACGTGAACAATTTTTAGCTTTTCTTGCGGGCTGCCAAGAAGTGTTAACGCTTGGCGCATTATATCCAGACCTTTTTTCTTGCCGTTTCCATAGCTGTTCAGCAAATATTCATGGGCTTTTTCATAAGTGATGCTCACGTGATTATCTATCCCTTCAAGGCTTTTATTTGTGACCTGATAACTTCCAGCATTTCTTTGTATTTATCCGCCTTTGCGCGCTCTTCCTCAACCACTTTTGCGGGCGCCTTGCCTACAAAACCGGGATTTGAAAGTTTTGACTCTGTACGCTCCACTTCCTTCTCAAGCTTTTCTGCTTCTTTGGTCAAGCGTTCTTTCTCTTTTTCAATATCAACAAGCTCTGCAAAGGGAATAAAAATCTCCGCACCCGGCACGACAATAGAAACGGCATTGTCTTCTATGCCCGCATTACTCTCCTGTACAAAAACCTCCTCGCCCGAAGCCAAAGCCATGATGTATTTTGAGCAGCGGTTATATATTTCTCTTATATCATTGTTGTCGGAAACTACAAAAATCTTTGCTTTGCGTGAAGGGGGCACATTCATTCCGGCCCTTGTATTGCGTATAGCCCTTATGGCCTCTTTAATCCGCTCGATTTCCTCTTCTTCTTTTGCAAAGTTATATTCATCTTTGTATATAGGCCAATCAGACAGCATGATGGTTTCTCCTGCATCTAAAGTAATAAATATCTCTTCGGTAATAAAAGGTATAAAAGGATGCAGTAACTTTAGGCCATTTATTAATATATGGTGCAAAGTCCACAAAGCTGCGTTCCTGCTTGTATCTTCCCGGTTATATAATCTGGGTTTTGCCATTTCAATATACCAATCGCAAAATTCGTCCCACATAAAGCTGTATACTTTATCGGCGGCTATGCCCAGTTCATAGTTGTCTAAATTTCCCGTTACATCAGCGGCCAGACGATTTATTTTAGAAATTATCCATTTGTCGGCAGAAGTAAGTTCGGTTAAGCAGCCGATGTTTACTGTATTATCCATATTCATCATGATGAAACGTGATGCATTCCAAATCTTATTTAAGAAGTTGCGGCTGGCTTCTACTTTTTCTATGTAAAAGCGTAAGTCATTTCCGGGAGAATTGCCTGTAGTTAAAGCAAAGCGCAGTGCATCTGTGCCGTAATCCTCAATAATTTCCAGAGGGTCGATGCCGTTTCCAAGGGATTTGCTCATTTTAATGCCGTTTGCATCACGCATAATGCCATGCATGAGAACATCCTTAAATGGTAGTTCGCCCATAAATTCAATGCCGGAAAATACCATGCGCACCACCCAGAAAAATAGTATTTCATAGCCGCAGCACAGTACATTTGTTGGGTAAAAATAACGCAAATCTTTGGTTTTTTCAGGCCATCCAAGTGTGGAAAAAGGCCATAATGCAGAAGAAAACCAAGTGTCTAAACTGTCTTCATCCTGAATGAAGCTATTTTTTCCGCATTTTGTACAAAGAGTTGGAGTTGTTTTGGAAACAATAACTTCTCCGCAATCCTTGCAATAATAAGCGGGTATGCGATGACCCCACCACAATTGGCGGGAAATACACCAATCTTTGATATTCTCAAGCCAATGTAAATAAACCTTACCGAAACGCTCCGGGACTATGCGCAAATTGCCGCTTTTATAAGCATCTATGGCAGGCTTTGCTAAAGACTCCATCTTAACAAACCATTGCAGCTTAATAAGCGGTTCAACCACGGTGTTGCAGCGGTCATGGGCTCCTATGGAATTTTGAATATCTTCTTTTTTGACGAACAGTCCCATCTGCTCAAATTCAGCAACAATGCGTTTGCGGGCTTCATAGCGGTCAAGCCCTTGATAGTTTCCGCCGTTTTCGTTGATAGTTCCATCATCATTCATTATATTAATTCTTGGTAAATTATGGCGCACGCCAATTTCAAAATCATTAAAGTCGTGAGCAGGAGTGATTTTTACCATGCCTGTGCCGAAGTCTTGTTTTACATAATCATCTGCTATTATAGGAATCTCCCTGTTAAGTATAGGCATGACGGCCATTTTGCCTACAAGATGCGCATAACGCTCGTCATCGGGATTTACAGCAATGGCCACGTCGCCCAGCATAGTTTCCGGGCGGGTGGTTGCAAATTGTACAAAAGTGTCTTTCATGTCTTTTACGGGATAACGAAAATGCCAAAAACCGGCTGTTTGGTCGTTGTGTTCAACCTCGGCATCAGAAATAGAAGTTTTGCAGCCGGTACACCAGTTTACCAGCCTTTCGCCTTTATAAATCAACCCTTTTTCATGCAAACGCACAAAAACTTCAAGTACCGCATCAGACAGCCCTTCATCCATTGTAAAGCGTGTGCGGTCCCAGTCGCAGGAGCTTCCCATTTTTTGTAGCTGGTTAACTATGGTAGAGCCGTATTTGTCATACCATCCCCAAGCGCGCTTCATAAAGGCTTCGCGCCCCATATCGGCCTTTGTAAGACCATCTTTTGCCATATCTTCAACGATTTTAACTTCGGTGGCAATTGCGGCATGGTCAGTGCCCGGCATCCACAAAGCGTTATAACCCTGCATTCGCTTGAAACGAATTAGAATATCAATTAAAACCGCTTCAAAAGCATGGCCCATATGCAGCTGACTTGTGATATTGGGCGGCGGTATCATTATAGTATAAGGCTCTTTATTTTCGTCTATTTTTGCATGAAAATACTTTTTTGTAAGCCAATCTGCATAAATTCTATCTTCTACAGACTTGGGATTATATTTAGTTTCCAGCTCTTTTTTCATCTCTAACTCCTTTTATCAATTCTTTACTCCGGAGTAAACTCAAAAATCTTTCCCTCATCATCTCCGTCCAATTCATCCATAATAGCAATATTTTCCAAAGCATCCACAGTCATTGTTTTCTCTGCTTTTTCCACATATTGCTCTATAATATGGTCTATGGTTTCGATATCCTTGCCTCCTGAGACTTTAAGCTCCATAAGTTCATCCCATATTTGGGAATTTCTAGCATCTAAGCGCTTCAAGCTCTTTTCTATCAAGCTTTTTTCTCTAAATAATTCTTCATAAAATCGTTTTTTGTCATCCACGTTCACAGTACCTGCAAACTTTTCTATAGAAGAAAAGCGCAAAGCGATGCCTTTGTCTTTCAAGAAAAAGTCAATAGCATCTTCTGTTTGAGCCATGATATTCCGCAAAGAGTCCAGACGCTTTGTAAGATGTCTGTAGTTGCTGTAGTCATGCAAATTATTGGCCAGCATTTCACTGTTGCGTACTTTAAATTTACGATATTCATAATTTAAATAGTTTGTAAAATGAGCATAGACAACCACTTTTTTGTTCAACAATTCTATGGCCCTGGACTGTTTTTTATAGTTCAGTGCCAGTTCATATTTCAATCTATTGCGCAAGGCATAGAGCAGTCCCGCAATAATTATTACAAAGACCAGCATGGCCGAAATAACAGGCATTGTTTGCACATTTCTAAAGATATAAAGAAATATCATCACAAGCGACAAGCCGCCAAAGAAAAACACCATAGCTATAGAGAATTTGTATACAAAATCAATGGCGTTTTTAAGTCTTTCACTTGCATGTTCAAGCACCATTTTTTCGCCTTCAAGATAACTGATATCCTGCTTAAAAATACGCTGCCTCTCTTCGGCATATTTAATTTCCGGCATATCTTTTTCGGCTGCTTCCCCAAGTTTTTCCATACGCACAAGATTTGCATCAAAGCTGGTAACTTGATATTTAAGCGCATTAGAATCTTTTGCCAAAGAAGAATATCTTGCCAAAAGGTCTTTTAAATCCTCAACATCTTCGTTGGTCAGCCTTCCGTAGCTCTCTACTTCTTCCATTCTTTCTTCAACTGATTTCAAGCGGTTTATAAGCACAACTCTGTCAGATACAATGTCTAAAGCTTCGTCAGCCAATTTCACGGCAGATACTACTTTAAGGCTCTTTTCTTTTTCGCCTTGCTTTAAAAATCCCTCAAAGCGGGATTTGCGCTGAGGCACTTCCTCCTTTTTAAAGGGATACAGCATGTTTATCAGGTCCACAATTTTTGAGAAAAACCCTACTTTTACGCCATTATTCATGATATCACCTCATCTAAGACGTTACGGCTCTAAGCTTAGCTTAGTCTTTATACTTCATGCTGGCTTGAAGGCCGGTATTGTTTTGATATTTACCTTTATACGGTATATAATCCCCCTCAATTTTGTGGAAATACATCTGGCATATTCTTTCTCCCGCATAAATCCTTACAGGATGCAGACAATGCATTTCCAATGTCCAGTGGCCCATGAAGCCAACGTCGCCAAAACCTGCTGTAACATGTATGCTAATACCAAGACGCCCAAGTGAAGAACGACCTTCCAGCATAGGGACATATCCCCATGTTTCTGTATATTCTACGGTGCTGGCAAGATAAAGTTTGCCGGGGATAAGTACCAGGCCCTCTTCAGGTATGATAATTTCTTTGGTTTTGGCCGCCTGTTTCATGTCCAGTACTTCGTCCTCATAAACGGCAAGTTTTTTATCCAATCGCAAATCATAACTGTTCGGACCGATTTTTTCCGGGTCAAAAGGTTTAATGATAATCTCTTTACCCTCAAGAGCCTTTGTTTTTATTTCTAAACCTGATAGTATCATAATCTATAAACGCTCCTTAGTTTTTTTCAACGCCTTTTTCAAATACTGACCTGTATAAGAATTGCGCTTCTTAGCAACTTCTTCCGGTGTGCCGCAAACCACAATGGTTCCGCCTCCGTCGCCGCCTTCGGGGCCAAGGTCTATAATATAGTCGGCAGTTTTTATAACATCCAGATTATGTTCTATAACAACAACGGTATTGCCGCCTTCCGTCAATTTTTGTAATATGTCTATCAGCTTATGAACATCTGCCATATGAAGGCCGGTTGTGGGCTCGTCCAAAACATAGATGGTTCTGCCCGTGTTGCGTCGGGAGAGTTCGCTGGCCAGTTTAACGCGCTGGGCTTCGCCGCCGGACAATGTGGTGGAGCTTTGTCCCAGTTTTACATACGACAGACCAACATCGTGCAGAGTTTGGATTTTTTCTTTTAAGCGTGGCAAATTCTCAAAAAACGGCAAAGCTTCGTCCACCGTCATATCCAGTACATCCGAAATAGTTTTTCCTTTATATTTTACTTCCAGTGTCTCTCTGTTATAACGCTTACCGTGACATACTTCGCAAGGCACATGTATATCGGGCAGGAAATGCATTTCTATTTTTATTATACCATCACCATTGCATGCTTCGCAACGCCCACCTTTTACATTAAAAGAAAAACGGCCTTTTTGATAGCCCCTTACCTTAGCTTCCGGCACTTGGGCAAACAAATCACGCACCAAATCAAACAGTCCGGTATAGGTGGCAGGGTTAGACCGCGGGGTGCGTCCGATAGGGCTTTGGTCAATATTTATTATTTTATCAAGCTCGTCCTGTCCGATAATTTCGTCATGCTTGCCGGGCTTGATTTTTGCTCTGTTTAAGTCTCTGGCAAGACGCTTGTAAAGAATTTCATTTATCAATGAAGACTTGCCGGAACCCGAAACACCCGTTACGCACACAAAAACGCCCAAGGGAATTTCTATATCCACATTCTTCAAATTATTTTCGCATGCGCCCGTAATGCGCAGATTTTTGCCGTTTTTTGGACGGCGTTTTTTGGGGATTTCAATTTTTTTGCGGCCGCTCATATATTCGCCTGTAACAGAATTATCAGCAATCAATATTTCTTCCACAGTGCCCGAAAATACAACTTCGCCGCCATATGCGCCAGCACCCGGGCCGATGTCTACTATATGGTCACTTTCCCGCATGGTGTCTTCGTCATGCTCTACCACAATAAGCGTATTACCCAAATTACGCAGATGTTTTAATGTCTTTAGTAATTTATCATTGTCCCTTTGGTGCAGTCCAATGCTTGGTTCGTCCAAAATATATACAACACCAACCAGCCCGGAACCTATCTGTGTTGCCAAACGTATGCGCTGGGCTTCTCCGCCCGAAAGTGAGCCTGCCGAACGTGCCAGCGTAAGATAATCCAAACCGACATCCATCAAAAAACCGGCCCTGGCTTTGATTTCTTTTAATATGCGCTCTGCAATTTTGGTGTGGGTGGGGTTTAGCGTAAGCTCCGCAAAGAATTTGTTAAGCTTTGATACGGGCATATTGGTAACATCTGCAATACTGGTATTTCCCACGGTTACGGCCAAAATCTCTTCTCTAAGGCGGCGGCCCGTACAAGCGTCACACTCTATATTGGTGATAAAACCCTCATAATTCTGCTTGGACCAATCGCTGCTCGTTTCTTTATAACGGCGGGAAAGCGTAGGAATAACGCCTTCCCAATGATGCATATAGACTTTATTTTGACCTCTTGTATCTTTGTATTCTATTGGAAATGCTTCTCCGTCATTGCCGTATAGTATAATGCGCTGAACTTCCAATCCTAATTTCTTGAAAGGTACATTAAGGCTGAATTTATAGTATTTTGCCAGATAGCCTATGATATTCCCGCCCCATGTACCTGTATTGCCGGCTTGGTTAAAACCCGGCGCAACAATGGCGCCGCCTGCAAGTGAAAGGTCCGGGTTTGGCACAATCAATTCCGGGTCAAATTCCATTTTGAAACCAAGCCCGCTGCATTCCGGGCAGGCGCCTTGAGGATTGTTAAAAGAAAACATGCGAGGCTCTATTTCCGGCAAAGAAATGCCGTGGTCAGGACATGAAAAATTTTGAGAGAAGCTTAAATCGCGCTCCCCGTTAACATCCACGAGCAAAACGCCCTCCGTTAAGCCCATAACGGTTTCAACAGACTCGGACAAACGCTTTTGTACACCTTCTTTTACAACAATTCTATCCACCACAATTTCTATGCTATGGCGTTTGTTTTTGTCCAGTTTAATATCCTCTGTTAACTCATAAACAGAGCCGTTTATGCGGGCTCTGACATATCCGTTGCGCTTGGCATCTTCAAGAAGTTTTTGATGTTCACCTTTTCTTTGGCGCACCACAGGGGCCAATAACTGCAATCTTGTACCTTCGGGCAGAGCCATTATCTGGTCTACAATCTGGTCAATGGTCTGGCGGGTAATCTCCCTGCCGCATTTGGGGCAGTGGGGAATGCCCACACGAGCGTAGAGAAGACGCAGATAATCATAAATTTCCGTTACTGTACCCACGGTGGAGCGGGGGTTTTGGTTGGTGCTTTTTTGGTCTATGGAAATAGCCGGAGAAAGGCCGTCTATAGAGTCAACATCAGGCTTTTCCATGCGGCCCAGAAATTGGCGGGCATAACTGGAAAGGCTTTCCATATATCTCCGCTGCCCTTCGGCATACAGAGTTTCAAAGGCCAAACTGGACTTGCCGGAGCCGGATACGCCTGTAAGCACAACGAGTGCATCCCTTGGTATTTCCAAATCAATATTTTTTAGATTGTTTTCTCTTGCGCCTTTAATTGTGATTTTGTCTTGCGGCAATGGCTGCAAACCCCTTTCTTTACTCTTCTTTGGTGTAATATCTGTCTTTGGTCCATTTTAGCGGGTTATTTTCTATATATTCAGCAATGCGGATATAGTCGGCTTCATTGCGAATTATGTGGTCGTGGAAGGATTTTTGCCATATGGAGAAACCGGCTCTTTTTGAAACTACACCTTTAAATTGATTTATTATGTGAGATATCGTAGGGGCCGCCTGTGGCCGCCTGCTTTCTCTGCCAATAACAATCACCATATGCAAATGATTAGGCATGATAGTATAACAATCAACATAGATGCCGCTATATATTTGTGACAAGCGGGATATTTCGGCTTCAATCAACTTGCCGATATTGGATAGTTGCGGGCAGCCACAGGCCGCCCCGACGTCAATTGCGCCAAACAATTGCTTATGACCCTTTGCGCATATTGTAATAAAATACACCCCGTTTTGGCTATAATCATAATGCTTCAACCGATTTCTCTTACGTGCATTCATAACAGTTTTTTCGTTTTAAATAATTTATCACGCAATTGCGCCGCCCTTTCAAAATGTAAATCCATTGCCGCCTGTTTCATATCTTTTTCAAGCGATTTTAAATAAGCGACAAGCTCTTCTCTTTCCATAGATTCGGGGTCTTTCACAAGCTTTGCGCTCTTTTTCTTGTTATCATCAACAGACAGCGTTGCTTGAATTATATCATGAACTTTTTTATGAATAGTCTTGGGAGTAATTCCGTTGTCGGCATTGTAACGCAGCTGAATATCCCTGCGGCGGTTGGTTTCGCTAATGGCATACTGCATGGATTTTGTAACTCTGTCGGCATACATAATAACTCTGCCTTCGGAATTTCTTGCAGCACGGCCAATAGTCTGTATCAATGAAGTTTCCGAGCGCAGATAACCTTCTTTATCGGCATCAAGTATAGCTACAAGAGACACCTCCGGTATATCAAGACCTTCTCTTAACAAATTAATACCTACAAGAACATCAAAAACATTCATGCGCAAATCTCTAATAATTTCAAGTCTTTCCAGGGTTTTTATGTCAGAATGTAAATACCGCACTGACACGCCGCTATTTTTTAAATAGTCTGTAAGGTCTTCCGCCATGCGCTTTGTTAAAGTTGTAATAAGAACTTTATTCCCGGCTTCGGTAACTTTTTGTATTTCTGTCATCAAATCATCTATTTGGCCGGTTATAGGGCGCACGCTTATTTCCGGGTCTATCAAGCCGGTTGGGCGTATAATCTGCTCTGCCAGCAATTGGCTGTGGTCACGCTCATAAACAGAAGGTGTTGCTGAAACAAAAAGCATTTGGTGAATTTTGTTTTCGAATTCTTCAAAACGCAGCGGACGGTTGTCCAATGCACTTGGCAAACGGAACCCATGCTCCACTAAGGTTTCTTTGCGGGACCTATCGCCCAGATACATTCCTCTGAACTGCGGCAGGGTTTGGTGGCTTTCGTCTACTATTATAAGAAAATCATCGGGGAAATAGTCTAAAAGTGTATGGGGTGTATCGCCCGGCTTGCCGCCCGCCAAATGCCGTGAATAATTTTCAATGCCGCTGCAAAAACCCATTTCCTGCATCATCTCTATGTCATAACGGGTACGCTGTGCTATGCGCTGGGCTTCTAGGAGCATGTCCTTTCCTTTAAGATAAGTAATACGCTCTGCAAGCTCTTCTTCTATGTCGGCAACGGCACGCTGCAAATTTTCTTTGGTGGTGACATAATGAGATGCCGGAAAAATAGATACATGCGTGCGTGCCGCCAAAATTTCCCCTGTCAGAGAGTCAATCTCTGCTATGCGCTCTATTTCATCTCCGAAAAACTCCACTCTAAAAGCTGTAGTATCTGAATAAGAAGGGAAAATTTCAACAACATCGCCGCGCACCCTAAAAGTGCCGCGCTGAAAATTAAGGTCATTGCGGTTATACTGTATGTCTACAAGACGACGCAAAAGTTCGTCACGGTCCCTTGTCATTCCTGGGCGTAAAGACACCACCAGATTTTTGTAATCTATTGGGCTTCCCAGACCATAAATGCAGGATACGGATGCTATAATTACAACATCTTTGCGCTCTGCAATAGCAGCTGTGGCCGAATGGCGCAGCTTATCAATTTCGTCGTTTATGGCGCTGTCTTTTTCTATATATGTGTCGCTGCTGGGGACATAGGCCTCCGGCTGGTAATAATCATAATAACTAACAAAATATTCCACAGAATTATTTGGAAAAAATTCTTTAAATTCGTTATACAACTGGGCGGCAAGGGTTTTGTTATGCGCCATTACAATTGTCGGTCTTTGCAATTTTTCGATGATATTGGCCATGGTAAAGGTCTTGCCGCTGCCCGTTACACCCAAAAGCGTCCCAAATTTATTGCCGCTGCGAAAACCAGACACCAAAGCGTCTATTGCCGCCGGCTGGTCCCCGGTTGGTTTAAAATCCGATATAAGCTGAAACTTGTCCATATTGGGACATCCTTTCTTTGAAAAATGCATCTTTTTATTGTAACATATTATCTAAAAAAGTGCAAGTACATCAGCTGTGGCTTATAAATAACTTATACAGCATAATATCACTGAATAATTTATTTGTCAATAGTATTTTTGTAATTCAGTAAAATAAAAACCACCAGCAAAGCTGGTGGAGTAATGGCGGTTAATATGTCTAAGAACCTGTCTAAAATACCAAATCACAACTACTTTGTATATTATAACTCTGATGATAACGCTTTTCCATGGGAATCCATATATCGCGGAATTTTTCGCTCATTTCCGGGCCGTTGCGCAACACAATGCGCTGCATTTGCTCCTCTTTATCGACAGAAAGAAAAACCTTTATATCATAAATATCCGACAAGTTTGGGTGCAAAGCATAAGAACCTTCTACAACGGTTAATTTGTTTGGTTCTACAAAAATTTCTTTGCCGAAATCCCAAATCCGGCAGTCAAAAGGCTGATAGCTAAAGGGTTTTGATGATATAAGAAAATCTGAAACCTCATTTTTAAAGCGTTCGTAATCAATATTTCCTCCCGGCTCTGCAAGGCGTTTCTCGCTGCGCTGCTCGGGACGCAGAAAAAAGTGATCCATAGGCACAATATTGCAATTGTATATTAAATTGATAATACCCGCAAGAGTTGTCTTTCCGGCAGCAGCATCACCGTCAACAGCTAAAATAACATGGGGATGGTGTTTCATTGCATTGTCAATTTTAGAAAAAAGAGGAATGAATTTACTGTATTCTGATTTGATTATTCGATAAGCGGGGCTATAGGCTTTCCGAAAGGCTTCCGAATGTCTGAAAGGGTGATATACGCCTTTTTGCCAGTCCGAGATTACACTGTCCAGCTTCTCTGCATTAAAAGGAAGTATTCCATCACCGCACAACTCTTTAACGGTTTCAACTTTTTGAAGAAAACCCTGATTGCTTCCGCAAAGAGAAAGTGCCGACAGAATAAACAAGCGGTGCAAAGTGTCAATAGACAAGTCTGTTTTATCAAGCGCACTCAGATGTAAACGGCAAAAACCAAAGCCTATTTCTTCCGCAAATTCTGTTGCTTCCCCGGCGTCTTTTACGGAAGCATATTCCTCTTCTATATACTTTTTAGACCTGGCTTCATCCTGTATAAGGTGCCCCGGCCCAAATTCCCCTTGAAATATTAACTTTAGAATATCCTGCTCGCAGGCCTTGGGGTAATTATTAATATGTGCCAAACACAAATCTTTAATAATATCACGCATGATTTCCTGCTTTATATTTCCATCCTGCCTTTTGCAAGGCCAAAACAAGTGCAGGAACAAATACAATTTGTAATATGATACCTGGGAACGCATTGATAAACGCACCTGCTAAGAATAATTGGAATGAAAAGTTTATTTCGGAAAGGCTTGAAATTACTATCATCGCTATGGCCCAAACAACCCGACCGGCCAGCAAAGCTCCTATAAGCGAAATATAAAGATATGTAACGGTTTTAGGCAGTTTGGTATACAGTAAGCCAATTATGCCCCCGTATGCCGCTAATTCAAAGGTCATAGCGGTAGCAAACGGAAAAAGAGGCGGCATGCCTATCATAAAAAATCTTGTAATGGGCAGTATTAAGCCTACAAGGGCGCCATATTTCGGGCCTAAAATTATTCCGCTTAACAGCACCGGAAGATGCATGGGTAAAAGCATTTGGCCAAAATACGGGATATTGCCTGTAAAGAAAGGCAAAACCAAGCCCAGATTTAAAAATAATGCAGCGCAGATTAAAGGAAATGCTCGATGTTTTTCCATAGCGACACTCTCCATATGTATGTATATTTGCTGAACTAAAGCAGTATAGAATATTATACATAGGCATCTGCATAAAGTCAAGTATATTACGAACAAAACGCCGCCTGTAAAATCCAAGCGGCGTTTTGTTCGTTTGTGTTTTATCCCATAATCATTTTACCGGCAATCATTCTGCCCATAGCAGAAATCATTGCATCCCTATTTGTTAAATTCCAATAAGAATCGGAAATGGCTTTCCAAGTGTCTTGGCCTATAATGCCGTCCGCCGGAAGGCCCACCATTTGCTGAAAGGCTTTTACGGCATTTTCTGTGCTTTGGCCAAAAGAGCCGTCAACAACTATCCTTGGCAATCCGTAATGATTTGACAAATTATTCAGATAATTTTGCATCAGCCGCACATTATCACCGCTTGACCCTCTTCTGAGAGCGGTACCGGGAAATACCGGGCTTTCAAAGTTACCGGTAGGTCCGCCGGATATCTTATTATGTTCTCTAACGATGGCATTCCAAGTATTAAGTCCTATTACGCCATCCTGACCAAGACCAAAAATCCTTTGAAATTCCCTTACGGCAGCGGCGGTTCCGTTGCCGAATATCCCGTCTTCCATAAGTTTTGGGATAGTGGGATATTTTGTGGAAATAAGATTTAAGAATCGCTGCATCTTCATTACATCCTGACCTCTGGAACCTACCCTTAAAGCAGTGCCGGGATATGTGTTTAAATCCAGCAAATTATATTGTTCTACAATGCTGTTCCAGGTAGAAGGGCCGACAATGCCGTCTACTGTAAGATGAAACAGTCTTTGATATTCCCGCACGGCGCTGGCAGTGGCAGGGCCGAAAATACCGTCTGCGGTGATTTTAGGAATTTCCGGAAAGACATCTGCAATAGCATTTAGATAATTTTGAATCAGTTTGACGCTGTTTCCGCTTGAGCCTTGGCGCAATGGATATCCGGGGTACTCCTCCGGCCTGTTTGGTATATTCGGGCCGTTGCCTACCGCTCCGTTATATGCATCATATAAAGCGCGCCAAGTGGCAGGCCCTACAACTCCGTCCTGGGAAAGGCCAAATTCCTGTTGGAAGGCTTTTACTGCATTAACTGTAGCGGCATCAAATACTCCCGTTTGCAATACCGGTGGTATGGATGAATAAAACTCCGAAAGATAATTTAGAATATGCTGTAAAAGTACTACATTTTCGCCTCTTGCGCCTTGCCTGATGGTGGCTGACGGCGGTACTTTGCCTATACCCAGGCGCTCTCCTTCGCTGGTAAGCTGGGCCATTCTCTTTACTGCTACATAAATTCTGGATATATAATTCCATGTGGCCCTGCCTATAATGCCGTCAGGAGTAAGCCCAAAGGTTTTTTGAAACTCTTTTACGGCCGCTTGGGTTTCTGTACCGAATACGCCGTTAGGATTGGTAATTTTAGGTATGTTAGGAAAATCTCCGCTTATCCTGTTTAAAAATAACTGCATTGTCTGAACATATTCGCCTGTAGAGCCTATTTGCAGAGCATATCCGGGATAGGATTCGTAAAGGTTTTCAAAGCGTTCGCATATTACTATTTCAATATCTTTGGGATAGTAGTATTTTAGTATTTCCATAGGGGAATATCCTTGGTTGGCCAGTGCCACCGTTCCCCATTGGCTGAGGCCGGGGCATTTGGCCGAAGTGCCGTTGCAGTATTCGGCATAATAAGGCTCTTTAAAGCCGGTTCTGCGGATATAATGATTAAAAATTCTGTCTACAATCACTGATACAGAATCAAAAATATTGCGCCCGCTTACATAGTACTGGTCAAATTGGGTAGAGTTTGTAATATCAAAGTTATTGCCTCTTGATGGATACCATTCTGTATACACTCTGTTAAGAACTAAACTTATTTGACATAGGATATTTGCTTCAAGCGATACCTTGGGCCAGTCGGGATAAATTTCTGAAGAGGCAACATTTTTAATATAATCTATAAAAGGAACCCTTTCAACCATAGCATGTGAATTGGGCTGTCCCAGCTTTACCCTTATTTCTTTAGGTATTATTACTTCTCTAAGTACTCTTGTGATGCTGCCGTCATGCTCGGGTTCTCTTGGGGTGGGGTCTTGCAAGGCATTGCAGCCGATAGTCACCCTTTTTGCGCCGGTCCTGACGTTTCCGTCTGCCAAAGGCTCCATTATCACCGGCAGATAAGAAGATTCTCCGTCAAAAATCTGCACTCCAATTATTTCTACAGGTCTATATCCTTGCGCCGAAACTCTTACATTGTAGCTTCCAAAGACTTCCCCCGTGTAATTCGGGTCCAAAGAGGCTTCTTTATCAGGAGCTGTAAGTGTGACAGAAGGTGCAGAACCATCCGCATTGCTTACCTCCTCATACAACACATTTCCCTGATTATCCACCACAAGGATTGTTGCGCCCGCAACAGGCAAATCCCCATTTGCTGTTTTAATTATAAATCGCAGTGTTCCGCTGCCCATCAAATCTCTCCTTTTTCATTCCATATAAATACAGTTTATTCATAGGACTTATACACATTTACAGGTGGGCATGCATAAAAACATTCCCTCTAAATTTAAGTTCAGAGGGAATGTTTGTGTTATTAATACTTATTTAATTTTTACTTCACAAAAACAGCGGACGAATGCGGAGGCATCTGTACATTAAGCATACCTTTTTTTACATGTACAGATTTAATATCTGTCGAAAACCCCCCATTATCCGTTATTAGAATCTGTTTCATCATACAGTCCGTTCCTGTTTCGGCCTGCCAAGCGGATATATTCATTTCTTTTGCATGATTATTATTGTTAAAAGCGCATATAATACTTTCTTTTGCATTCCAACGGCCATAGGCCAGCAATCCGTAATCCGCAAGCAAAAATTCAAGTGAGCCGCCCCTTAACGCGCTGTAATTTTTATGGATTTTGATAATTTCTTTATGAAAATCCAAAAGCATCTTGTCTTCTTTGCCCCAGGGATATGGTCTGCGGTTGTCCGGGTCTGTCCAGCCGGTAAGTCCGGCTTCGTCGCCGTAATATACAGTCGGGCATCCCGGCCAAGTAAACAGCATAGTCACGGCAGACATCATTATTGCACGGTTAAGTCCTGTATCAGCCGCCCCGGCTCCCGCGGTATGCAGCCGCCCTGCTTTCATATTGGTGCGTGTAAGAAAACGGCTGTGGTCGTGGTTGGATAGTTGATTCATCGCTGTAGCGGCAGCGGGGTAGGGCAGTTTTGCCATGTGATACCGCATTGCTCCTTCCAATGCCGCGCCGTTATTATGCATATCAGAAGAAAAACTTTCGCTGTGTTTTTGCATGCCGGTGAAAAACCATGATGCGGGCTCCATAAATGCATCATAGTTCATTACGGTATCCCAGCCTTGCCCGCCCAGCCAATCCGCCGGGTCTCCATAATGCTCGGCAATAATAACAGCGTCGGGATTGGCTTTTTTTATGGCATCTCTAAAATCTTCCCAGAATTTAAGATTAAACTCTTTAGAAAACCCCAAATCGGCAGCCACATCCAAACGCCAACCATCCGCATTAAACGGAGGTGCAACCCATTTGGCCGCAACACGCAAAATTTCATCATACAATTCCTTGCTGCCTTCAAAATTCAGTTTTGGATGATTATCATGTGCCCACCAAGCATCATAACTGCTGTTTTTGGGCCAGTCATCCTTATGCCACATAAAATAATCTACATAAGGGCTGGATTTTGAGTAATATGCGCCAATGTCATATCCCTGCATGCCATAAAAGCCTTCTACATCTATCCACTTATTAAATGCGCCGCAATGGTTAAACACACCGTCCAAAATAATTTTTATACCTTTGCTGTGAGCCATCTCTATAAGCTTAATCATAAGGCGGTTGCTGGCTTCCAAGTTTTCTTTGTCTGTGGTGCGCTTCATATACATAGTGGCATATCTGTTGTGCAGGTTGTCAAAACTTAAAGGACTGCCGCCGTCATTTACAATCACACCATAATGCGGGTCTATATAATCATAGTCTTGTATATCGTATTTGTGATTACTGGGTGAGACAAACAGCGGGTTGAAGTAAATAACCTCAATTCCTAAGTCAACAAGATAATCCATTTTTGCTATAACCCCGGCTAAATCGCCGCCGTAAAAATTGCATACATCCATGTTCTGCAAGGGTTGGTTCCAATTTTCTATTTTTTTAGATAAAAAGCCCAGATATAGATATTCAAAATTCTCTACATCATTAGCAGTATCGCCGTTATAAAAGCGATCTACAAAAATTTGATACATAATGGCATTTTTGGACCAATCGGGGGATTTAAAGCCCGGAATAACTGAAAAGTCATAGCTTTTATCAATATCTTCGGCAAGACCTCTTTTGTTGTAAAAATACTGCCTGCCGCCCGTATCTATGGCGAAATGATATCTGATGGCATCAGTAAGCACAAGTTTTATACGGAAATAGTCAAATAAATCGCATCCCCTATGCCTTTCCATAGAAATGCCAAGGCCCGATGTATGCAGCATAACGCTGTCCACACCGTCCGCAGGGGCTCGCATAGAAATCTCTATAGTGTCGCCGGCTTCCGGTTCCGGATTACTTACAAAATTTGCAGTGTCGTCACTAAACACCGCTTCCGCATTAAAAGGCAAACTTCCACCTTTTTTAATATGCAAAATTTCCCCCATGCTCACCACTGCCTTTCGTAATAAATATGATTAGGGCTGTTTGCCTATATAGGCCAAGATGCCGCCGTCTACATATAAAATATGTCCATTTACAAAATCTGAAGCCGTAGACGCCAAAAACACCACGGGACCTTGCAAATCTTTGGTTTCGCCCCATCTGCCTGCCGGTGTTTTTGCTATTATAAACTGGTCAAAAGGATGCTTTGAACCATCAGGCTGGATTTCTCGCAGCGGCGCAGTTTGCGGTGTTGCTATATACCCCGGCCCGATGCCGTTACATTGTATGTTGGCATGGCCAAACTCGGAGCAGATATTTTTTGTAAGCATCTTTAAGCCGCCTTTTGCCGCCGCATATCCTGCCACGGTTTCTCTGCCCAGTTCGCTCATCATAGAGCAAATATTAATAATTTTTCCGTGCCCTTTTTCTATCATGCCGGGTATAAACGCCTTAGATACAATAAACGGTCCGTTAAGGTCAATGTCGATAACTTGCCTAAAATCCGCAGCAGACATTTCAAGCATGGGTATACGCTTGATTATTCCCGCATTGTTAACCAAAATATCAACAATGCCAACTTCTTCACGAATTTTTTTGGCATATTCGTTAACTTGGCCCTCATTTGTTACGTCAAAAACATAACCATGTGCGGCAATGCCCGCTTCTTTATAATTGGATATGCCAACCTCAACAAGTTCTTGGTTGATATCATTAAAAACAATAGTAGCCCCTGCTTTTGATAAAGCACAAGCCAAAGCAAAGCCAATGCCATAAGAAGCCCCGGTAACCAAAGCAATCTTTCCATCCAGTTTAAACTGCCCCATATCAAACATAAAAACCCTCCAATTCTACTTCAATCTTTATCTTAAATCTTTATCTTAAATCTTTCATATCGCAAACATCCATATCCGTAAACACTTGATTTTCCCCGCACATACCCCAAATAAAAGTATAACGGCTTGTACCCACGCCGCTGTGAATCGACCAGCTCGGCGAAATAACCGCTTCTTCATTGGCCATAATGATATGGCGCGTTTCATTAGGCTGCCCCATAAGATGAAATACCCTTGCATTTTCGTCCATGTCAAAATAGAAATATACTTCCATGCGTCTTTCGTGGGTATGGCAAGGCATGGTATTCCACATACAATTCGGCTCTAATATAGTCATTCCCATTGTAAGCTGGCAGGAATCACAGAAGCCGGGCACAATATATTGATTGATGGTTCTTTTGTTTGATGTTTCAAGTGCGCCCAAATGAACCTTATTGGCATCTTCAAGTGTAATCAGTTTATTTGGATAAGCGTGATGCGCCGGTGTGCTGTTAAAATAGAACTTAGGAGGATTTGCAGGGTCTTTTGCTTTAAATTCGATATCTTTAACGCCCATGCCAATATATAAACAATCTTGATATCCCAGGGCATATTCTTTTCCGTCCAGCACAATTACGCCATTGCCGCCCACATTGATTGCTCCGCCTTCTCTGCGTTCAAAAAAACTGTCTACCCCAAGCTCTTTACCGCCTGTAAGAGTCAGTGTTTTTTCTTTAGGCATAATGCCTGCCACTATTATTCGGTCATTATGAGAGTAATTTAGATTAACCACATCGGGTATAAATAAGTTTTGTAAAAGAAACTCCTGTCTAAGCTTGTCGGTGGTGTATTTCTTTACATCCTCGGGATGGTTGCTGTAATAGGTTTTAAGCGTCATTTGGAAATCCTCCTTAGAAATGTTTGCATAAAATGTTAATTGTGTCAATGATATAATAATTTCCGCATTAAGTCAAGAGTGTTTTGGCAGGGGAAGCATGCCTGCGCTGCCATTAACATACTCAACTCATAAGCGATATAATTTAAGCACTCGCAGGGGTGGCTTGCAGTCACCCGAACTTTGTGAATAGACCAAGTATATCTATTGCATACATCTCAAAAATTCAGAGCATAAAAATATAATTATGTGCGTCCTCATTAGGGCATTGACAGAGGGATTTGGGGGAGTTAGAATGATTGTGTGGTATGCTGTGATTAAATTCAGTTTTGATATTAGTTTTGTCTGTTAAAAGTAAAAAGAGTACAACTTAAATTTAAGGAAGGTGTCAAAAATGGATGGTACTGCAAAATGGTGGCAGGAAGCCGTAGTATATCAAATATACCCTCGCAGCTTTCAAGATTCAAATGATGATGGAATTGGAGATATAAACGGCATCATTTCGAGATTGGACTATTTAAAAAATCTGGGTGTGGATGTAATATGGCTTAGTCCCATATATAAATCACCACAAGTAGATAATGGATATGACATCAGTGATTATAAAGAAATAGCACCTGAATTCGGTACAATGGAAGATTTTGACTATTTATTAGCGGAGGCCCATGCCAGAGGGCTTAAAATAATTATGGATTTGGTGGTTAATCATACATCAGACCGTCACGCTTGGTTTGCGGAATCTCGTTTAAGCAAAGACAATCTCAAGCGCAATTACTACATTTGGAGGGACGGCTTTGGTCAAGAAGCGCCAAATAAATTGCAAAGTGTATTTGGGGGCTCTGCTTGGCAGCTTGATGAAACAACCGGGCAATACTATCTGCATTTGTTTGCCAAGGAACAGCCCGATTTAAACTGGGAAAATGAAGCTGTAAGAAGTTCAGTCTACGACATGATGACTTGGTGGCTGGATAAAGGCATAGACGGTTTTCGCATGGATGTTATCAATTTAATTTCAAAACCGGCAGAAGCTATATCCTGCAACGGCGGAAATGGTGTAGGCATAATAAACGACCCAAGGGTTTGCGAGTACTTAAAGGAAATGAACAGCAAAGTCCTTTCGCATTATGATATTATGACTGTAGGCGAAACGCCGGGGGTTAATCCTCAGCATGCAAAAGAATATGCGGGCTTTGATACCGGTCAGCTAAACATGATATTCCAGTTTCAACACATGGGCATAGATTTGGGCAAAAACGGAAGATGGTCTCTGCGGCATTTTAGTTTGCTTGATTTAAAGCGCATACTAAGTATGTGGCAGACAGAGCTTCACGGCAAAGCATGGAACAGCCTTTATTGGTCAAACCATGACCAACCCAGAGCCGTTTCCAGATTTGGTGATGTAAGCACAAGGCTTTATTGGGAGAAAAGCGCAAAAATGCTTGCCGCTTGTTTGCATATGATGCAGGGCACACCCTATATATACCAAGGCGAAGAAATTGGCATGACCAACGCACCCTTTGAGAATTTAAGTGATATACGAGATATTGAGATACTTAATGCATATGACGAATTGGTAACACAAGACAATGTTTACACACATGAAGAAATGATGGCGCGCATAAGAAAAAACGGACGTGATAATGCCAGAACACCCATGCAATGGAGTGATGCTGCAAATGGAGGATTTTCTGAAAAAGCTCCATGGCTGCCTATAAATCCGAATTATACCGACATAAACGTTAAAAATCAAGAGCATGATGCAAATTCTATACTAAGCTATTACAAGAAACTGCTTAAATTGCGCAAAGAAAATCCCGTTATAATCTACGGCGACTATGAACTTTTGCTGCCTGAAGATGAAAGGATATTTGCTTACAAGCGGAATTATAAAAACATAAACTTGCTTGTTGTTTGTAATTTTACAAATAAAGAAATTGACGGGGTTTGGGAGGAAATCTTGCAAAACGATTGTGAGGTGCTAATCTCAAATTATGGCGATATAAATGCCAAAAATAGTATATTGAGAGCTTATGAAGCCCGGGTTGTTTTATTTTAGAGCATTGTTTTTAAACACTAGCGTTGTGAATGTTTTACGTATCATATGATTGAAAGGTGTTACACTTTGAAAAATGAAGGAGGTGGCAGCTTTGTATCTACTCACAGAACTTAACGAATTTATAGCTGATATTGGGGTAAATTATGCGATATGCGGAGGTCATGCGATAGACCTGTTCCTCGACCGTAAAACACGGACACATAAAGACTTAGATGTAGCTGTGTTTTGGGAAGATAGGAACAAGGTAGTTCAGTATATGATAGATAATGGTTGGGAGGTTTATGAGCCTTGCGGTATGGAGCATTTGCATAAAATTAATAATATCCAAAAACAGAAATTAACAAAGTCAAATATTTGGTGTATCAAACCGGGCAACCCGCATTACACCTTCATAGAATATGAAAAGGATATGTTTGCCGTTGAATTTGATGATTCAGAGCAAATTGAATTGAACTATATAGAGTTTTTATTTAACACACGAAAAGATAAAGATTTTTTGTATGCACGAAATCACGATATTAAAATGAAGCTGGGAATTGCGATAATGGCAGCAGATGGTATTCCTTATATCGCACCTGAGTTAGTGTTGTTGTATAAATCAACTGCGGCTGATGAAATGGAATATCAACTTGATTTTGACAACACCTTCCCTAAGTTGAATAAAGAACAAGTTGTCTGGCTAAAAAACGCGCTGCACACGATGTTCCCGACAGGGCATAAATGGATTGATTCTATAAATATATGTATACCATAGCGAGGAACGCAAAGTGCAAGCGTTTCCATCATCTTCGGGGGGATAAATCCCCCATTCCGCCTATAAAATCATACTGGCTGAATGGAATTTGAGCAATCGTGGTGCGTAAAACATTTACAATCCTACGTTCCTATAGCATGATTAGGATTGATTCGGCAAAGCGATAGTATTACAATAATATTGACGGAAAGCGGTAAATGTTTGAAAGGAGAATATATACATATGTTTAATAAATCAACAATGCGCAGAGTATTGACTTTTGCAATGGCTGCTGTTATGATTTTGATTCTTCCAAAACATGTTTTTGGGCAGCCGGAAGCGCACAATATTCATGTTTTTTCTTCAAATATCTCCAGAGGAAGCGCATTTGCAAATCACTTAATGGCATTTGAGGGAGAGAATGTTACCATAACCGCCTCTTCCAATGAAGGATATGTTTTTTCTCATTGGGTTGTAAATTCAGGCAATGTCTCGCCGGCAAACATCAATGCATCTCCAACATCTTTTTCTATGCCGTCCGGCAATGTAGAAATAATGGCTATATTTGAACCGGCATTATCTGCCCCGCATTCCATAACCGTAACGGCGAACAATTCTTCATTAGGCACAGCTTGGTCATCTCCTGCTTCTGCACGTGAAGGGGAGCGGGTGGATTTAACGGCCAATTCTCATTCCGGCCATACATTTTTGCGCTGGGAGGGAGATATAATGATAAATAACGCATCTTCGCCAAGTGCTTCTTTTTTCATGCCAAATCGTCCTGTCACCGTAACGGCCGTATTCAGTCAACCACGCAGAGCAACTGTAGAAATAAATGACCCTAATTTAGGCTGGGCTACTGTAAATAACCAAACCGAACAGGAAGTTTCTCCGGGTACAATTATGAACCTGCAGGCTTCGCCAAGTCTTCCTAATGTTTTTGAGCGATGGGAAGTTGTTGCCGGTAATGTGTCAATAAACAGCCCGACATCCCCTGTCGCTTCATTTACCATGCCCGATTCCAATGTTACTATACGAGCCGTTTTTTCTAATTTCGGCACAATAACCGTAAGTTCTAATAATTCTGCTTGGGGCAATGCAAGCTCTTTGCCGAATATTGCTGCAAGAGGAGGAACGGTTAATTTGTCCGCTTCTCCTGCATCAAACAATACTTTTGTGCGTTGGGAGGTCATTGCCGGTAATATCACGATAAGCAATCCTTCCTCGCCAAATACTACTTTTACAGTGCCGAACAACCACAACGGAAATATATACATAAGAGCCGTTTTTGCTCAAGCGGCGTCTTTAGCGGTAACTTTAGAGGTTAACAACACATCTTGGGGTTCGGCGGGTTCAAATCCTGCATCGCCCGTAGCAGGCTCTACGGTGAACTTAAATGCGCAGCCCACAAATACCGGAAACTTTGTGCGTTGGGAAGTTATTTCAGGCAGTGCTGCAATTAATAATCCAAATTCTCCTAATGCCTCTTTCATAATGCCTTCCGGAAATGTTCATATCAGGGCTGTTTTTGCTCAAGCTGCAAGAAGTAATATATCCGTAAGCACACCGGAGGAGCTTTTATCTGCCGTCACAAATAATACAGCAAACCCTATTAACATAACTCTTTTAAATGACATAACCGTCAGTGCATGGCATTTGAACCAGAATACAAATGTTAATTTACTGGGCAGCGGCAGAATTATCGGCTCTGTTGTGGTTAATAACGGCAGCCTTACAATCAATGGGCCGACAATTGTGTCAACAGCCGCCACTCAAGGGTTTTGGGTTATGTCCGGCGCAAGAGCTGCATTGCAGCAGGGAACCATTCAAAGCCGTCATTTTGCTAATAATGGTACATTTGTGATGAATTCCGGTTCTATAGCAGGACTGGAGCCGTCTCCCGGCCAATCTCCGGCCTTTTTTAACCAAGGTAATTTTACACAAACAGGAGGAAGTATAAATAATTTTGTTCTTACAGATACAGGCAGTATGACGCGTAATGGCGGCACTGCCAACTTTATAACCGCTGCCGGTACAGAAGTTATGCCTATAGACACGGCCCTTCTTCCGCCCAGAATTGTTCTGCCCACATCTTCACCAAGCCTGGCCCATCTTTCCGGAAGAATACAGCATGACCCTTCTAATGCCGCCAGGGTTATAACCAATACCATAACTATTTCAGGAAGCATAATTGCGGTTGACGGACATATATTCCCTTATGACGCAGAGCATTTTGGTTCTGCCCATATAAACAGAAGCGGCGTGTCCGTTTTGCCAGCAAGGTTGATATTGGCTGTGCTGCTGGGAGCAAATCCCTATGATGATAATTTATTTAGATGGGATGCATCGACCCAAAGTTTTTTTATCGACCCATATGGTCATAATATCAGCTTTACCGTGGGCAGCGATGTTATGTTTATTAGCGGCGAACCGCGTACAATTCTGAGCGGAGAAGGGGCGGCGGCCTTTCCGTATGCGCCATATATCGACCCTTCTAACAGCAGAATGTTTGTACCTTTGCGGGCCGTGGCCGAAGCTGTTGGATATGAAGTGCAGTGGGACGGCAGAACCAATACGGTTACACTTGTGCCTCCTTCGCTGTCTTTTGAAATGCAGGACGGGCCGCTGTGGGCCAATGAGGGTACTTTCAGAAATAACGGACAGGTTTCAGGCGGTCAAAACACAGGTCTTGAAGGCAGAATAAGGCAGTATCTTAACCAATATGCTGCAAGCAAGCCCATTGCCAATATCAGAACCAATAACGAATTATCAAACCACAATGACCGCAACCCCGTCCCCAGAAGCCAAAGCGACAGAATTGCTTCATTTATAAGCTATGGATGGCGTGAAGACAGTCTTTCTAATGTTATGCCGTTCAGTCAGGAATTTTTTGATTTTATTATCAGTGAAATTGATTTTCATTTTATCAGATATACCTTCGGTGGCGGCGGATATTTTTGGGATTTATTTCCTAGACCACGTATAGCCGTTCGTGTAAATGAGGATTTTATTTCAAATTCTACTTTTACAGCCATTCACGAGCTTGGTCATGCATTAGGTCTCGGTGAAACCCTGGCGGATTTGCTTGCTGAAGAATTTATGGGACTGCAGCATTCTTCAAGAGGGCCTAATTCTCATACATATAACTTCAGCAGAGGGCATGCCCGTATGCAGGGCAGCGGAGGATTTGCATACAACAGCACATTTGACCGCAGCCTGCTTAGGTTAATGGAAAGCAAAGGCCAAGCTACAGAGTTCTGGGCGGCTGCTTTTCATTCTAATGCAGAATACGGGCGGTTTTGGAATAGGCATATGGGGCATCTTATCAGCTTTAATGACTTGCAGTTAACCAAAGGCGTATTGCATGCGACAGAAGCCGCAGGTATAAACAGGCACAGACCATATTTGGTTTCGGATTTACAGCAGAAGCTGGGCATGACACCTGCTCAGGCAGGTCAGCAGCTGTTGGCTGACTGGCGTATTATGCTGGGAGAAAGCCATCCTGATAATGCGCACAGCGGAAGCCCTTCGGCGGCGGCGGTTCAGCAAGCTGCACAAAGGTTTAATAATATGATAGATTCTATGCGGGATTTTGCGGAAATACACAATGTTTTGCCTGATGTAGCTGTTTTGGATTATGCTATATGGAGTCATAATTTTAGATTCTACAGGAATGTTTTGGGATACTAAAATACAAAGGGGCTGAATATGAAAATTACCAAAGAACAGGCACGAAGATTTCTTTTGTGCCATCATGGCCTTTTGGGCAAGCATATATATAAAGGCAAAGACGGCGTTATGTCTTTTATTAACCACATCGGCTGTGTGCAGTATGACCCTGTTAATGTCTGCGGAAGAACCGCCGATATTGTGCTGCATTCAAGAGTTTCGGGCTATAAAAAAGAGTATTTGTATGAGCTTTTGTATACAGACAGAAAGCTTATTGACTATTTTGATAAAGTTATGTGCATTTTGCCCATAGAAGTCTTTCATGTTTTTTTACATGAGCAGTTGAGGGGCGGATATGCCGAAGCTTATGCACAGCGCAGCGGCGATGCTGTTAAGCAGGCAGAGCCGATTATACGCAAAGTAATAAAAGAACAAGGTCATGTTTCCTCAAAAGAAATTGATATAAAAAGCAATTTGGAATGGTTTTGGGGCGTAAATACGTCTTTAGCCCGCGTTGCGCTTGAAACGATGTATTTTCAAGGCAAATTGATTGTTCATCATAAAACCGGAACGCACAAAAGTTATGCATTTACAGAAGACCATATTCCGCAGGAAATACTAAGCGCTCCCATGCCGTATAATACCGAAGAAAAACGGCTTGCTTGGCATGTTAAACGCCGGATTAACGCTGTTGGAATGCTGTGGAACAAGGCAAGCGACGCATGGATTGGCATGAATTTAAAAGCGGCGGACAGAGCAGATACATTCAAAAAATTGATTGAAGATGGTCAAATTTATGAAATCACCGTTGAAGGCATTGCCGGGCCGCTTTATATTTGCGAAAGTAAACGGGAGTTTCTTGAGGCAAGCCTGTCAAGGACAGATTACGCGCCGAGAATGGAGTTTATTGCGCCGCTTGACAGCTTTATTTGGGACAGAAAGCTCATTGCCGCCCTGTTTGACTTTGAGTATAGATGGGAAATTTATACTCCGCAGACAAAACGCAAATACGGACCGTATACTTTGCCGGTGCTGTATGGCGATGCGCTGATAGGCAGGGTGGATATCGCAAGAAATGATGATGAGCTGGTTATTAATAAAATATGGACAGAAAACGGACGTGCATTGAGCGGGAAAGCAAAAGCTGATTTTGAGAAATGCGCGAGGAGATTTGCGGAATTTAACGGCTGCTCAAAATTACGCTTTTAATTTCTTTGCCTATGTGTTAAAATGTATCATATATGAAAAATCAGTAGACTTGTTTACGATTGGAGGATATCCCATGCTGCAAATTGCTGTCATTTTTATAGGCGGTTTTACTGATGTCCTTATAAACAGCTTAATAAGAGGCGTATTGCCTATTGTTATGCTTGTATTAATTTTTTTGCTTGTCCTTAACATAGCCAGCAAACGGCGAGGTGTTGCCAGACAAAAGGTTGAAAATATGCTGGATGAAAACATTGCCGCTGATTCTGCAAGAAATAAAGATATTGGGGAAGAATTTTTTTATACCCCTATTCTTGAAAATTTGCCAATTAATGAATACAGCGAAGAAGAAAAAGCGGCCCCGTCTGCGGATTTTTTATGGCAAAGCAAAGTTGTTGAAATAGCAAAGAAAAAAATGCTGCGTTTTGACAGGCAGTATTCCAACATAGAGCTGAAACATATGTTTGGGGCTTCTAATTTGGAATCCGTTGCGCGCTATGAAGAAAATTTTTCTAATTATAATCATGCTTTGCGTCATTGGGCGGAAGCTCTTCTTGGTTTGGAAAAAATAAAGGAAGCCGAAAGAGCTTTAGAAGAGTCTGTTGCGTCCGGCTCAGAAATCAGCCAAAGCTACACTTTGCTTGCCAATATATATTTTAAGACCGAAAATATAAATGCCCTTAAAGAATTGAAAGCAAAGGCCCAGGCATCGTCTATGCCGGGCAAGAAGATTGCTGTAACATATATTGATAATTTGCTTGCCGAAGAAAGAGGTCAAAAATGAATATAGGCATATTCACCGACACCTACTTTCCGCAAATTAACGGTGTTGCCACCTCTGTGCATCTTTTGGAAAAAGAACTTGCCGCATTGGGCCATAATGTATATATTTTCACTACAACAGACCCAAAGGCTCTTCCTGCCAAAGATGTGTATAGAATGCCGTCCATGCCTTTTGCTTTTCTGCCTTCGCATCGTGTGGGCCTTTTATATCCTCCCGGTGTATTGTTAAAAATTCGCAAATTAAAGCTGGATATAGTGCATACACATACCGAATTTCCGCTTGGAATTTTTGGCAAAGTTGTTTCGGAATTTCTTAAAATTCCCCTTGTTCACACATATCATACCATGTGGGAAGACTATGTTCATTATGTGGGAAAGGGGCATATTATCACGCCCAAAATGGCACAGCAGTTCTCTAAATTTTTTTGCAACAGGGCACGAGCTGTTATAACTCCTACAGAAAAGTCCAGGGATTCTCTTATTTCTTATGGTGTGGAACGTCCTGTCAGGGTGATTCCCACCGGTATAGATTTTAAACCCTTTGACCCAAAGCAATATTCCGAAGCTGAAACCAATGCTCTGCGGAAGGAGCTTGGCATCCTTCCCAAAGACCAAGTTCTGCTTTCTTTGGGTCGTGTTGCCAAGGAAAAAAGCATTGACGTAATTATCAAACAAATGCCTGAAATTATAGCGCCCAATCCCAATGTAAAGCTGCTGATTATAGGTGACGGCCCGGCCCGCAATGACCTTGCTGAATTATCAAAGAAACTGAATCTCGAAAGTCATATAATTTTTGCGGGTTCACGTCCTTGGTCCGAGGTGGGCAGGTATTATCAATTGGGAGATATATTTGTTTCTGCTTCTATTACAGAAACCCAAGGCCTTACCTATGTTGAAGCGATGGCTGCCCATTTGCCTGTTATTGCAAAATTTGACAAAAGCATTGAGGGGCTTGTGTGCCATAATGTAACAGGATATACTTTCCAAAACAATGAGGAGTTTCCCGGACTGGTTTTGGATATTTTATCAAATGCAGAAGATAGACAGCGCATTGTGAACGAAGCCCTTGTATCCATAAACCATTTATCCAGTAAAATGTATGGGCAAAATGTTCAAAAGATGTATAAAGAAGTGGTTTCTGCGTATCCTAAGCCTGATTCACAAAGGAAAGCGGTGCGCTTGAAAATAAAAAAATAAAAGCTTTTAAAATTTTTCTATAAATATTTAAAAAAACTATTGACAAAGCTAAATCTATATGATATCATGTACTTCGTTGTTCATTTATGGTGTTAAAAACATTGGGCTGTAGCCAAGCGGTAAGGCAACGGACTTTGACTCCGTCACGCGAAGGTTCGAATCCTTCCAGCTCAGTTTATACTTAAACAATTGAATCACACGCAAGCACTTACGGCCCGTTGGTCAAGGGGTTAAGACACCGCCCTTTCACGGCGGTAACAAGGGTTCGAATCCCTTACGGGTCAGCAAGAGAGATTAGAACTTAGAGAGTTAGAAATTAGTATTTTCTAAATTTTTAATTTCTAACTCTCTAAGTTCTTTTTGGGTCTTTAGCTCAGTTGGTTAGAGCTCCCGGCTCATAACCGGGCGGTCCTGGGTTCGAGTCCCCGAAGACCCAGTTAATAATTTAATATCCGAACACGCCGCAAGATACATTTTTATAAATGGGCTGTTCGGAATCGTGCTTGATAGAAACTTAACCTCTACAAGTTACGAAAAGAAATAAGTGCAATATAAAAAGGCCGCCTTGCTTCCTAATTCAAGGGAAGCAAGGCGGCCTTTTTGTGTGCCGCATAGCGCGTGCGGTTTTTGCATATTGTAAGCCCCATCCTATAGCTTGCACTTATCTTTGTCGAATATTCCACCAAAGAAAGGGTGTCATACAATGATGCTTGCGAATAGTGAATTGTGGTATATTGCTACTTAGACAATATTATCATATCACACCCTTTCACCAAAAATCAAACATAGAAACTATGGCCGCCGTGGTCAAACATATGAGTACGGTTTTGCCCTGCCCATGAAGTCTCACGTAAATGTACGCCGTTAAACCATAACGCGCCCTGCGAATAGTCCACACCTGTAAGGGCAAGTCTTACAGCTTCTATTGTGATTTCGTTTGGCGTGGCTGTTCCAAAGTCCGGGCGGCTTGCCGGGGTAAATTGCCATGCTACAGAACCATCGGCATTAGAGCGATTTTGTTTAATAACCTCTATAATCTCGTCAGGAAATTGCGGATTATTCACACGGTTAAGCACAACATTAGCAATCAAAATTTGCCCCTGTAAGTCCTCGCCCCTTGCTTCGTGGTCTACAATCTGTTGTAAATAGTGTAATTCCTCGGCTGTGGTTAATAAACCCTCTCGGCGGTCTACTGTAACCATGTCAGCATCGCCATTCCAGCCCACATCATAGCCTAATGCTTCTAACAACTGCCTTGCTCTTGCGAAAGTTACGCCTTTATTTATGTAACCCTCTATTTCGGTTTCTACGCCACGCAAGCAAAATTTAACTGTACCGGGGGCTTTCGGTTGTAGGTTGTTAGGGAGGGAGGGTGTATTGTGGTTATGTTCGCCTTGCGGCATTTGTGGTAATTCTTGGTTGTGACTTGATATTGTTACGGTGTTATTGTAGGCCGTGTATTCTTTTTCAATCTCCAAATACTTAAATATACCTTTTGCTATGCTCTCGGCCATGATATCCCGCTTAAACTGCAAAATATTAATATCTGGGACTGTCTGCGGCGCATCTATAAAAGCTAACTCCACCAAAATAGCGGGCATTCTACTCCACCGTAAAACACCTAAAGAGCCGTGACGGGTTGTGCTGTCCAGCTTAACTCCCCTGTTACGCAATCCCATAGCGGCGGCGTATGTGTCGTTGACTGTAGCGGCAAAGATGCGGTCATCAGGCTTTGAAGCGGCTATAAATGTTTCTGCCCCTGTACCGCCGCCCGCATTGACATGTACGCTGATAAAATGATCAGCCCCCCATTTGTTGGCTTGCTGCCAGCGGCTATCTATGTCCAGGCTTTCAGTTGAGCCTAAAGGGGAGGGGCGGGAAAGCATTACAGCTAACCCAGCCGCTTGTAAGATAATAGCTAATTTATTGCATACATCAAAGTTTACATCTGCTTCATGCAAGCCAACGGAATTGTTAACCGCACCGGGGTCACGCCCGCCGTGTCCGGCGTCTAAAAATATTTTTTTACTCATGCTTTCCATCCTTTCCCTTGTAACTCTTCTTTTCGCCGCACTTTGCACAAATATTATCAGTAGCAAAGTAATAGGCTACAATAGTAAACATTAAATACATAAACTCATTGCTTATTTCCCTGCCTGTAATTGTCTGAAAGCTGAAAATAACAATAAAAATTATTGTTATGATTGTTTTTACAGTTAAAAGGCTAAAGATGCCTATAAAATACTGTTGTGTAAGCTTCATTTGCTATCGCCCTTTTCTTTGTTTTTTTCTTTTTCATGCAACTGCACCAAAACATCTTTCAACTTTTGCGGCACAGGCAAACCAACAGCGGCGGCATTTTCAAGCATAGAAATACCCTCATTAGCAATATAGAAGCAAATTACTATAGAGCGCAAGACTTCAACACCGCCCAAAAGGTAGTTATCTGTTAAATTAGCAACGCCAACAATAACAAAAATCATAACCTTTCTAATTAAGCCCTTATAGCCCCTTTTACTTGATAGGTTTCTATCTAAAAAGCCCCTTAAAACGCCTGTGAGATAGTCCACCGCCGTAAATGTGATTAACAGATAAAGCAAGCTATCCCATCCTCCAAAAAACCACGATAAAAAACCGCCAATGGCGGCAATGCTAACCCTCAATATAACTCCTATTCCTCCCATGTCGCAGCCCCCTAACTACCTTCTTTTATGCCGTTTTCTTCTACGCGCTCCCAAAACCTAGTAGCTTGGCTTGGCGGTATACGGCTGTTTCTGGCCTGTGGGCTTACCAGCGGCGGGTCAATGCAACGATAAACTTCACCGCTAATACTACAACGCCGCAAACATCCCACTATATGCGGCGTATTTTCCTCCCATACCGGAAATATAGCGGCATTATCAACTATTGTAGCAATCGGCAGCTGTCCGTTTTCGGCAGCGGTAATAAAAAGAGCGGCGGCGGCTTTTATAGCAGCCTGTTCCCGCTCTCTGTTTATCCTATGCTCTCGTAAGTTTGTAGTTCTGCGTCTAATCATTCAAAATTACCCCCTATACTTCCAATGTAACCTAATCCCGTAGCATTGTTGCGGTCTGCCAAAACATGAACGGCCACGCCCCACATTTCGGCGGTTAGGGTTTCATTTGTGAAATTATGAATTGTACCCGCTAGTACGCTGTCGGTGCAATCTTCCCATGTAGGGCTTGCGTCAAAGCCATTGTTTGCAATAAACACTTGGAATATTGCCCCTGTGGGTATTTGACTGTCCACTGTAACTATTGCCCGTGTTGGCCGTATGTTGGCAGGGTGGGGGTCATTTTTCATAATATCGGCTTGTGTTTCTTGACGGCTAAATGTCCATGTTCTGGTATCGCTTGCGCCCCACTCGTCCACAGCATGAATAATAAGTGTATGCGGGTTTTCGGTTTCGGTGGCGTTAGGCAGTCTTAAAAATTGCTCATGGCTGACACTTACCGCTTGCGCCGCTCCGCTTGCGGCTGTGTATTTACGCAACAAATTACCGTTAAGGTACTCCCGAACGGTAATAATCGCTCCTGTATCCGGGTCGGTGACGGTGTAGTTATAGGTAAACGCTCCTGTTTTTTCACCTAAGTAGCCATCCGATCCATCTATACCGGGTGGTGTGTTGGTTATAACATTAATTGTTTCTGATATATTGAATGAACTATCCAGTCCTAATACATTACTGGCCTTAACCCTATACTGCACTGTATTAACGCCCAACGCCACACTATCCGAAAATGTTCGGCCTATGCCCGTGAATATGGCAGAAAATGCTCCGCCGTCTATGCTGCGTTCCAAAGTGTAAGTTATAGCTAAGTTTTGCGGGTCTGTACTTGCTTCCCATGCAATGGTTGGATTAGTCCCGGCCAGAATTGGATTGGAGATGCTTAGATCAGGTGGAGATGCCGGGGATAGTTGCCACAATATCACATGTGCGCCGTCTGTGTCGGGGGTGTCTGATACTAAGGTTGATGATTGGATGTTGCATAGGGGGCGTATGCCAATAGTGGCAATAGGGCCAGAGGAAAACATATTGCCACTACCAAGAATAATACGAACATTAGTAGAATCGTTAGATTGCGGTGTTCTTAACCACCAATTTACACTACTCCATATCGGAGGTTGAGGCCATTCGCTTTGATTTATAGATTGTTGAGTTTGGAAAGATATTCGGCTATCATTATCTGAAAATATAGGTAGTCTTGATCCCTCTGCTACTACACCTTCGTTTGCCAGTCCCACTTCCGTCCCTGACGCAAGAAAAAATAGATCGCTTACGGCTTCTGAACCGCCGCCATCTATTACCGTGTTTCTTGCCACTGTTAAAGTTGTATGCAGTAAGGAGTTCATGAAATGATGGGAAAAGCCCGCCAAGAAACCACGTTCATTTTCGTAAGCATTACCGTTAATTAAATTTGCGGGGCTTGGAGGAGCATCACGATTATTGGTATTGGCTACACCGTCAGTTAGGTTTTGGGCAGTCCACCACGGCGGGTTTTGTGCCGTATTTAGCCATTGTCTCAAATTACTTGTGCGATAACGTCCATTGCCATTTCCTGATCTATGTCCATTTGCATTGCCGGGTTCTGCGGCATCAAACGGCTTTATACTTATAACCCTATCAGTAATAAGCGTAACACTATTGGCCGGATATCCGGGATGGTTAGTTGCCGCCTTGCGGAATATAACAGGCACACCGTTATATGTTGATGAAGGGTCTTTAAGTAAAGCATTGTTTGGTAGGCTTCCTGCGGTTATTGGCATTTATATCACTCCTTTTATTTATATTTGTATAGAATTATCACTCCATACCGAATCAAAACTCAATCCTTCGATAAACAGGATTATGTATGCCTTTTTCAATAATAACACCCTCAAGATTTCCGAAAGTAATTAAAAACGGATTGGTATGTATCTGGTTAAATATTGCATCTTCTAATTGTAAAATGCGGGCTTCATGATCGACTAATTTGCCTGTTGCTTCTTGGGCAAGGGCCAGAGCATCAGCGGCTGTTTGGGACATTATATTCCAAAGTGTTTTTTGTTCTGATGTTAAAAAGATATCTTCTTTTTGTGTAAAGGCCACAAGCTCGGTTACTATCTGATTGAGATTGTTTATATAGTCTGCTGTTACGTGTATGTCGGTGTTGAGTATGTGGCCGAAGATAGCGGCATAGTGTTCTGTAAGTATGTTTAGGAGATTGCGGTTATTTTCCGGGTCTTTTACGCCTTGCAGTACAGTTGTGGGTAAGACGCTGTTAAAGTTGCCATTAGGGCCGTAAATGCGTAATTCTGCTAATTTAGCCCCGTCAAATGCTTCTATTGTATGGGTTGCAAGAGATAATCCCGCCGTCCCGTCCGGTTCTTCTGGATTGGGCGGCGTAAATGGTAAAAATCCTTCTATGTCATGCATAACCCTGTAATGTGTTTTTATCCCTGCGGCTGGTTCGTCTGCATCCGAAAGTTCTACGCCCCCGCTTGCGGCCATTCCCTCTAGGGTTTTTATGTTTTCCACAAAAGTATTATGATGTTGTGCGCCAAAGTTAGCCGCTATAAGTACCCCTTCACCGCTTGGGTCTGCTTCCCATGATCTGGCCGCGCTTTCAAAACCTCGCTCAACGGTTAATGTATTGCCGCTAATAGATAAAAGGCGCACCGTTTCACAGTCTGAACGATTGCCCCCTATCATAAGCAATATAGGAAATATGCCATCATCCGGCGTTACTGCTCCTATATCAACAACGCCAAATTGTGTTTCGATTGCAGATATGCCGCCTATAATGTTTGTTTCCGGGCTGTTCAGCTTTGCCCTGTACATTTGTTTAAGCATCAAAAAATCCCTCCACCTCTTGAATTAGTAGTAAAACGCAAAAATAACCACGCTGCTATACGTGTCATTTGATCGGGTACGATTTCAAGCCTATGCCAATTACCCCTAGCAATGCGCCCGCCGCTTCCAGTCCTTAAAAATGGTCTAGCGTCTATATGGTCTAGGTTTTGGTCTGGCGGTAATAGAACGGTGTTGTTATCTACCCTAATGCTGATTGATTGCGCTGTTGTGCCTTGAAATATTCCAAACTCTATTTCGTGCGTATGGTCTGGAATGGTTACATTATGGCTATGTGCTTCAATCGTTACCGCGTGGCTATGGTTGGGTACGGTAACGCTATGGCTGTGATTAGGTATGGTAACGCTATGCTCATGAGCCGGAATAGTGACTGTGTGACTATGAGACGGAATAGTTACGCTATGGCTATGGCCGTTAACTTGCAAAAAGTGACTATGATTCTGCACCATATGAATATGCGGCGGTTCTCCTCCTGTATTAGTTGATAGTATAGTATGTCCGGGCAATGCTTGAATTGTTGTTACGCTCACACTTTCGCTGGCTGTTGTAGTTGTAGGTGTCTGCTGGGCTTCTTGTGAAGTTGTAGGTGTCTGTTGCTGTTGCTGTGTTGTTGTTTGAGTAGTAGCCCCGCCGTCTGTGGTTGATTGTGTTGTACCGCCGCCACTAGAGCTTGTGGCCGTTGTACCGCCGCCCGATGTGGTTGATTGTGTTGTACCGCCGCCGCCCCTAACTGCCCTTGAATAAGCTCTAAACCTCAAAATCTGTATGCGTAAAATAACCTCGTTTACATTTACCATATCTTGCGGTATATAAAACTCAAAAAAGGCGGGGTTTTGTGGGTCTGCGTTGTCAAGGAAAGGGACCATTGAATGGGTTTCAAAGCCCTGCGCGTAAGTGTCGTTAATCCTTGCCCGCTCTTGCAATGCCGCTATACTGCCCGCTACGTTTCTATTTTGGTTTTCAATAGTTACAGAAATACCAGCCTTTGTAACATCTGGCTTGCTTATTTCCACTATGCGAGTATCTACGTTAATGCCGTCTTGCTTGTCAATAACCCTAACTATGCGCCCCTCTTGGAATTTATCAAAGTCTTGCATAGTTTTCTTAAAAAGGTCTATAGAATTGACTGTATAGCAAATCCACGGCATTTTTAAGCGGTCTAGCATTGCTTGCGCCGTGCTTTTCATATTCTCGGCATCCTCAAAGCGGCGATCTGTCCAAATGGTTTCTTTAACTCCCCATATGCTCACTGTGTCGGCTTCTAAGAAATTGCGCCCGCCGTTTACGCTTTCTATGGTTAGCTGGTTTATCCCCTCGCCGTAACCCAAAGGGATTAGGCGGGTTACAAGGTTGGTAGCGTCTATTTGCCGCTCTATGCCCTGCATATTCTTTCCGTGCCTTATTTCACAAGAAAGCTCGGCATCTGCCCGCACCAAATTTATAACCCACGGATATACAGAGGTGTCATAAGTAAAATGCCATTCGTCTGTAAATGGCTTTGGGATTGAAAACAAAGCCGCTAAAAGGTTGTCGCTTTCCCACTTATATAAAAATTGGTGGTTAAATTCGCACCGCCCCAAAGTCCAATTTGTAACACTCTGGAAGCTCAAAACATACTCCATTACTTCACGAGTAAAAACCCCTATATTTCCTATTTGATGATACATAAATAAAACATTGTCTAAAAGTGTTGTAATGACGTGTTCACACTCATAGACGATATAGCCCCGCCCCTGCTCCCTTGTAAGCGTGTTGCCTACAATGCGGAATAGCTCAATACGCCGCCGCTCATCGTATATTTCAATATAGTTGAAGGACTTGCAAAGCTCATTTTTCGGATCGTCTGCGGGTAGTGTAAAATTTGCTGTCCAAAGTCCGTTATAAACTTGCTTGTAGCCTACGCTTCTAGCCATTTCAAGTATGCCCTCTAGCTCCATTTGCTGGTTGTATACTCTTGGCATATTAACAGTTGACAATATCGCACCCCCTCTATAACCATGCGTCTTTCCAAAGTATTCTAATTTCTACCTTGTCATTAGGGCTAGAGCTTATATATTCGATCTCGTTTTCTGCGGGGTTAAAGTTGAAAAACTCACTTTCACGGCTCAAATATCGCATAACATTAACGCCGTTTAGCGTTATGGTCTTGCGGTCGGTGTCTATTATCAACTCATCCCCCACATTAAGCGTTAAGTTTGGTAGCTCTATATACTCCAGTCTAAAGGTGTTAAACTCTTGGCTTGTGGTTTCCAGCATTATAAGAGCCGCACCGTCTAAGGCGTGAATTAAATTCATACACCCCAAAGCCTGTAAAATAATTTCAGCCGCCCCTCGAAAACTGCGGGCGGCGTTCATGTAGCCATCGGCTGTTAGTGCTATATCCACTTCACCACTGAAAGTGCTGGAAGTATTCAAAGCCCCGCTTGCTGTGGTTAATTCAATTTCTGCACTACCCATAAAAGAGCGGGCGGCGGTTAATTTCCCCGCCGCCGTTACACCTATGCTTGCGTTACTGCGTATGTGTGCGCTTGCGTTAAACTTGCCGCGGTTAAAGCCCATGCGGTTAAATTTCGCTTGCCTTGTGGGGTCTGATACTTCACCTAAAATGCGTGTTCTGCTTAATTGCCCGCCCGCTCTAAGGCTTATTATTGCACCGTTAAAGCTACTGCCCATAGCAATAATGGCAATGTTTGCTGAACCGCGAAAGACGCTAACGGTGTTCATTTTCCCCACCGCCGTAAGCTCCATGCTGGCCGCTCCTGTAAAAAATGTGCTTGAATTAGTAGGGCGGTTAAATCGCCCACGGTTAAAGGCTAACATATTGCCGCCCCCTTTGTGTTAATCTACCGCAATAGTAATAGCATTGGCGTTAAATTTTGCTTCATCGCCTTGTTCTATTAACTTTGGCGTTGGTACAGGGGCATAAGTTAAGAGATTACCGCCTGTGGCCGCACTCCTAACGCCCCAATGTGAAATAGTACCCCAATTTGCTGTAGCGGTCGGAAAAGTAATTTGCGTGTTATTTGCAATCTGCCCACGCCCGCCCACTTGTTGCGGCTCTGAAAATGTGATGGTTTGCCGCAAATAACCGCCGCCCGCTATTTCCGTGCCTATGTCATCGTCTGTAGGGTCGGAAATGTACAAAGCTAAAAATAGCGTTGCTGGGGCTGGTTGGCTAACACTTCTGAAAAAGTGGTTTAATATTGCGTGTTCTAAATGAGTGCTTGCTTGCATTTTTGCATCGCTCCTTTATCTGTTTAATGCTCTACGCCTAATAATAATGTCGCTTGTGCTGATATTGCCCGTATTTGTGATAATGATAATAGCGGGCGTTGGTACTGTACCATGACTGTAAATGTCCATGATATGCCCGCTACTAACCCCGCCGTGGACGCTTTGCAGAAAATGAATACTTTTAGCAAAGGGCTGACATTCAAATGTTACGCTTGCCCGCTTTGTCCGTACAATCTGATCCGTGTCCACGGCTGTATACACTTTAGCGTCATAGGCTTTGTCTGGCTCATCATCAAACCATAGCAAGCCCTCACCGCTTAACCAATGCGCCAATTTACGGGCTAAAATATGTAAATCACGCACATTTTTGTCAATGAAAACAAAATCCACGTCAATATAGCGTTTGCCGTAAGTTTCGCCCCCAAAGCTAACAGTACCATGCCGCCCCGTAATTTCGTACTCATTGCGGCGCAATTCTGGCAATAGCGGTCTATGGGCATCCTCCATTGACATCCAAAAATCACGGCTATGCTGTGTGTTAAAGAAAAACCCCGTCACACTAAACGCACCCCCTTAATTTTGCCGCTTTTATCCACATCTTTACCCAGCTTGCGTAAAATCGCATTTGCTAGTTTGTCTATGTCGCTGTCCTCACGCACATACACATCCCCGAAAGTAAAATGTATAGGGCTTGCGGGGGCTTCCCCGCCTGTTGGTGTGGCGGCTACGACTTGCGGGCTAGTTGTTTGCTGTATATTGCTTTCAAGGACTGGTAGAGCCTTTTGCATAGAGCGTATAACACTATCAGCATCCGCTAAAATCTCGGACGGGTCGATCGTCAAGCTGTCTATGACTTTATCGGTTATGCGTTTGCAATAGGCGGCAAGCTCTCCCATTTTGCTGTTAAGGCCGCTCGCTATACCGTCCATAAGTCGCTGGCCAATTGTCCGTGTTTTTCTGGACGGTGAAGAAATGGCCGCCGCTGATCTCATTGCTGAAAGGGCGTTGTGAATAATGCTACTTGCGGCTGACGAAACAACGCCGCCATTACTTAATATTCCATTGGCTACACCTTGCGTTATATTTCTCCCCATTTCTTCAAACTGCGGCATATTGTTTTGTAAAGAGTTTATAAACTCTTGGCTTGCCCTCTTGCCCGCTTCACCCCATTTCGGTATATAATTTTCTAAAGTGTTTTGTAAATTTCTTTGGCTGGTTTCAACCAGATTTTCAATGTCTTTATTTTGCCGCCGTTGTCTTTCTTTTTGCTGGTTATGCCCTCGGTCTATGGCTTGATTTTTTTGATTAATATAATTATCAAGCTGTTTTTGCCGTTCGTCAAAACTGTCTTGCTCAATCTGCCGCAAGGACTGCAAAAATTCTAATTGCGTCCTCTCTGTTTCTTGGGCTTGATTTACTGCGGCTCTGTGTTGCTCTCCCGCTTCATTGCGTCTTTCGCTGTAGTTTTGGCGTATTTCTACCATTTGTTCACGCAAGGCGGTCTGTTCTTCTCTGCGTTGGCGGGCTATGGCATCTCTTTGTTGTCTTGCCATTTCATCATTAAAACGCTCTGTAGCCCTTTGCCTGTCCTCGTTAGTTTCGGCGGCATCTATTGCGGCTTGTAAATCAGCTAACCGCCTTTGTTCTTGTTGTTCCCGCAAGGCTCTGTTTTCCGCTTCCGTTTGTGCGTCAATAGCATCAATGCGATCCTGTAAGGCTCTTAGGGCTTCGCTCTCTTGATAATCAAGGCTTTTAATTAAGGCTCGGTGTTGTTTGTCATATTCTGCTATAATATCTCTTGTGCTGTCTTGTACCGCTCTTATGTGTTTATCAATAATATCAAGTCTAGCCCTTATTTGCCTTTGTAGGCTATCTTCAATTATTATTTCTTCATCTTGTTTAGCCCTTTTCACCATTTCCGAAAGCTCATTATGATGCCCCGCTAAAGCTTGCGTTATATCCATGCTGAAATTAAGCATATTTTGCACTCTATCAGCGTTATACCGCCGTTCAATGTCCAATATCTCCAAAGCGGCATCTTTTTCAAGAATTTTTTGCTTTATATGCTTTCTTTCGGCTTCATCAAGTACAGCTTTATTGTGCTTAATTTCTAGGTCTTTGCGTTGTTTATGCTTTATCTCGGCTTTAGTGATTATAGCGTTAAAGTTTTCAAGCTCGGCCTGTAGAATATCGCTCCCGCTTGCGGCTACAATATCTTCAAGCTTAACAAACATTTCAGCGTAATCATGACGTAAATTTTCACCAACATTTTTAAGCCCATAGCTAAAACCTTCATCAAGCCCGCTTGTGAAAGAATATGATAATTCTTTGCTAACCCGCTGTACATCTTTAAGGCGTTTTTGCGTTTGGTTAATTATGCCTTGTACCATAAAATCAGCAATACGCATTGTGGCACGGCTAGGACTACTTATTTGCGCCGCCGTCCGCATTGATGAAAGAGCATTGTTAATAATGTTTTGAGAAGCATTAGCGACAATCCCGCCGCCGTTTTGAATACCACGGGCCACACCATTAGCTATTTCTTGACCTATACTATTGAAGTTAGCCGCCTGTACTGCGCTATCAGCCGTGCGGCGTATGTCCTCGACTTGGCGGCGCAAAGCGTTGTTAATGTCTTGCGCTCTGGTTATGGTGTCGGCCACATTGTTAATAAATGCCGTTGCAAGAGTGCGGGCTATTTGCTCTACTTGCGGCTGTATGTCATTTGTGCCACGTATTAAGCCCTCGCCCGCATTAACGCCTATTTTCTGCATTTCACGGCTGGGGCTTTGCATATCAAAAGCCCCCGTTATTGCATCTAAATAAGTGTTGGCGGTATCTTTCCCCGCTTGGTCTACGTCACCTTGCATACTGTTAATGCCGCCAACGTAACCCGCTACTGTGTTTTCGCCCAGCCCGTCAAAGCCTATACTAGCTATGGTGCTATCCATAGAGCCGAAAGCATTATTGATAGTACCCACTAGGGCATCTTCCATACTGGAACTGTTTAGGATCGTAAGTGCTACATGGTCTATAAGCTCCTCGGCTGATTGTGCTACGCCCTCTGGGTCAAAAGCCCTTTTCGTGGCTTCCATAGCCGCATCCGTTGCACTTTGGAAAATTTCGCTTAATTCCGTTAGTTCCTCGTCACAGGCTGCTACAAGCTCCCGCACAGTGGCCGCACCCTCTACGCCGCCACGGCGTAATTGTTCTAGTAACCCTTCATCCACTCCACGCTCGGCAAGAATAGCCATGTTTTTACTCCATTCCTCCATCGCTTGCGTGTTATGGCGTAAATTTCCAATCATTTCTTGGACGGATGTAGCGGCTCTTTCTGAAACTTGACTGAAAGCGTTAGTAGCAATACTTTTATAGCTTTCAAAAGCACGGCTAATTCTGTCCAAGGCGTCACTTTGCGCCTTTCCCCAATCTTCTAATGAAAATTTTTGCTCTTGCATAGCGTCCGTTGTTTCATCAATGGCCGCCGCCGCATCCTCTTGGGCTTGCTTAATGTCTTGCAAGGCTTGGGCGTGTACGTCTATGCTCTCGGTTAGAGCGTCTTGCATACCTCCATTAGCTTCTAGGGTTTCAGTTAGCAGGGCTAGGGCTTCCATTTCATCAGCTATAGCGTCTGCTAATAGGTTTCTTTCCCGCCTGTTGCGGTTAGAGCCGTCATTTTGCTTTTCTTGAAGTGCTAAAAGGCGGTTAGCGGCTTCGTATTTTTCCTGTTCAAGGTCAATAGCTTCCCTATTTAATCTTGATAATTCGGCTATTTGTGCGTTTCGTGCTTCTTGCATATCGGCGGCGGCTAAATATTGCTCCATAGCACCCGCCGTCATATTTAACGCCCCTGTTTGTTCATCAAAGGCAAGGTTAAGGCCGTCTACACTATCGTTAAGCTCGTCAATAATAGCGTTCATTCTATCCATTTCGCCCGCTGTAAGCTCACTTTTTGACGCTAAATATTCCAGTGTTTCAGCTTGCCTACGTAAATGCTCGGCGTTGTTTTGCATACTGCGGCTGTTTTCTTCAAATGCCGCCGCACTTTCAGCCGCCGCCGCCGTTATTTCTCTTTGCCGCTCTAGCCATTCTGCACTATCCTCGGCCATTTGTTTATATTCTTCACCCGCTCGGCCTATCCATAAGACAAGGGCTATAATGCCCGCCGTGAGAGCCGCCACACCCGCTATAATGGCCCCTATGGGGTTGGCAAGCATAGCCGCCGTTAGCTTGATAAATCCAGCCGTTACCGCTGTCAAGCCCACTTTAACTATACCCATGCCCGCCGCTTTAGCTTTCATGCCGTTGGCAAAGGCTGTCATTTTAAGGCTTGCGGCTTTAGTAACTGTGGTATATTTCGTAATACCTAACGAAGCAAGCGCAAAAGCTTTAGTTTTTAACTTTAACTTGCCTGTGTTTGCATTAACGGCTGTACCATACGCCGCTAAAGCCTTTGCATCACCAGCTAATCTTGCCGACAAGGCCGCTTTTGCGCCGCCCGCCGCTCCTATAGCCTTGCTCATGTTGCCAAAAGTTGTTATGATGCCTCCTGCTGTTTTAGTGAGTTTACCGCCCACTACTAAAACAGGGCCAACGGCGGCGGCTAATGCCGCCATTCTTATAATATTTCTTTGTGTACCCTCGTCAAGGCTGTTAAACCTTGCTAAAAGGTCGCTAACGCCGCCCATTAGCTGGTTGGCAATAGGTAGCAGATTATCAGCTATTTGCAATTTCATTTCTTCAAATCTTGCCCGTGCTAGTGCTGTAGTACCCGCTAGGCCGTCTTGCTGTATGGCAGCCATTTCAAAGGCTCGGCCTGTACCTTCTGTAGCGCCTGCTATTTCGTAAAGCTCTGGTATAAGCTCCCGCAATGCGTCACGCTGGTTAAATAGCTCGTCTGCAAACTGTGTACCCATGTCCGTGCCTAACTCTAAAAGTAGGTTATGACGCAAAAGGGCATCGCCGTTTTCTTCTACAGCGTCTGCAAGCTCGAAAAGTACATCTAAGGCATTGCGGTTAGCGTCTGTAATGTCAAAAGTGGCTACTCCTAACTCGTCAAAAATAGCTTTTAGATCATCACTAGGACTAATTAAATCCCTAATAACGGTATTCATGCCGCTATAGGCTTGCGCCCCTCTAATGCCCGCTTGGTATAGGTTGCCAAATACTGCGGTCGCTTCTGTACCGCTTATGTTAGCGGTCTGCAAGGATGCGTTTGTCCTAAATAAATAGTCTTGCAGGGTATCTAACCCTATGCCCGTTTTTTGGTTGGTGGCCGCAAACAAATTTATATATTTCTCGGCATAGCTGGCATCTTTGCCTACTTTCAAGAGGTAATTACCCAAAAAGTAAGCAACACCGCCTAAATCTTTGCCCGTTGCGCTTGCCAAAACCATTGCAGTACGCATAATTTCCGTACCGTATGCGGCATCTTGTCCGTGTACTGCAATGTTGGCATAAGCGGCGGCTACTTCCCTTGCGGTGAAGTTACCATAATCGCCAGATGCCGCCATATCCCGAAAAGAGCGGCCTAACTTGTCTACCTCGTCTGCGGCCATCCCTGTGCGGGCTTGTATAGTACCCATTGAGTTGTCAAAATCTGCACCCACTCTAAGGGCTTGCCCTGCTAATAGTGTTAATGGGGCAGTAATGCCCAAAGAAAGCCCGCGGCCTACGCTTTGCATTTTATCGCCTACGGCTTGCATACGGTTTCCGGCATTCTCTAACTTATCGCCTAATTCGTTCCACGGTTGCGCACGTATAGCCCGTTCTGTTTCTCTTAAAGCCCGCTCTAGCTTGACTTGTTCGGCTTCCGCTTCCGAAAGTGAAGCCCGCAAGCCTAAAACCTCGCTGGAATTTTCACCATAACGGTCTATAGCGTCATCTAGCACCATATTAAGGGCTTTTTGACGCTCGGCATTAAGGTTTAAGGATTCTGTAAGGTGTTGATGTTTAGCGGCTAATGTGGTTGCGTTTTGTTCATTCTTCCCAAAGGCATTAGTAACCTTGTTTAGCTCCCCTTGACTTATTTTAAGCTGGCTATTAACGTCACGTAATTTTTGTTGAAATTCAGCCGCACCATCAACGGTTAGCCGCATACCAGCCCATCTAATTGTTTGTGCCGCCATGATCTCACCTCATTACCAAACGCCGCTAGGTAAATCATCAAAATATTTTACCTTTATGGGTTTATTTTCTTTTTCGCTGTTGTTGTCTGTGTCTTTTCTTTTAGCACCGTTAGCTAATAGCCATTGCTGGGCTACTCCATAATAGAAATACAAATTACTGTTCATAAATTGGTCATAAGTCCAGCCTAGTTTTGTGGTTGCAAAATGAATATGGTAAAACCAATCAAATTCTAGGCTGGTTGCTCGTTTTTTCCTTCACCGCCGCTGTCCTCTTGGTTTGCTTGTTCTGCAATGATAGATAAAACTTTATTAGCTCTAATCAGCGCATCGGCCATAATATCTATAATGTCAAAAGTAAATGCGGTGTCTGCTATATCTTCTAGGGTTACTTCCACGCCGCCATTTTTTAATAGCACCCATAGGACAAATTGAAGCTCACGGGCGTTTAGATTTTGCGATGCTATTTTGTTGATAACTTCACTATACGCAAGCTCAAATTTTTCCTCTAGCTCGGCCATAGCGTTAAAATTAGCGTTTATAGGGTACTCCACGCCCCCTAGCTCAATCTTAATAGGCTCTAGTCTGCTTTTTTCAAATTTCATGTCTGTACCTCCCCAAAATAGTAAAATCCCGCTATGAGGGTTTAAGCTCATAGCGGGCTACATCTGCTTTATGGTGTTTCTTCACCGCCGCCGCCCTCTTGCGGCTCTGGCGGGTTTGTTGGCTCTACTGGTACTGGCGTGGGGGTCTGATCCTCACGATAAATAACTTGGTTGAAAAACTGGTCAACGGTCAAAGGCACATTGCCCGCCGCTTTTGCGGCTTTTTGGTCATAGCGTACCCGCCATATACCGCCCTCGTCACCACTACCAAACGGCATAACCTTGATGTTATAGTTTTTCTGCGGATCTGGTGGGTCGTTTGTGCGGGTCGCTTTGGTTTCTTCACCCGCCACAATTTTACATAGCGGATGCCAATAAAATACAAGCGTACCATCCCTGTTTTCGCCAAAATAGCCAAAAGCAAACTCTTTTTCAAGGTCGTTTACTCTGTTGAAAACAAAAGCGTCTTTTTGGTTAGCTCCCGAAAGCTCAATAAGCAAATCAGGGTCAAGGGCTACGGCTTGCAGGGCTATTTCTGCACCTGTTGTTTGGCTGATAAAGTCAAACATAACGCCACTTGCCCAAATTTCCTGTTCTATGAGTGTGGGCGTTATGCCCAGCTCTCTAACAACGTCTTGCCGCACTACCTTGTCTTGGTAAAGGATTGTATTACTATCCCTTTCCTCAATGATACAAAAAAAGGCCGCCCCTACTGATACCTCATAGGACGGTCTAGGGTTTACTATGTTATTTTCTGCCATAGTGTCATCCTCCTAATTAGTTTCTTTTCGATATGTTTCAATCATATTTTCAAATACCCGCCTTTCCTCTGCGGCAAAAGCTGGCTCAAAAATAGGATTGCGGATAATTCTACCCGTTGGCTGCCGTGTGCTACGCTTAACGTGTCCTCTACGGCCTTTGCGCTGGAAGTTAATAGGCCGCCATCCTTGATCGTGGAAGCGGCCATAAAATCCAGTTGACGAATTTGTTGTACTTATCGGCTCACCTATGCCGATCCGCATAGTGTTAGAGCGTTCGCTATATTGTGCGCCGATACTGGCCACTAACCGCCCTGTGCGTCTAAAGCGACTTGCTACGGCTTTTGCACGGTCTACAATAGGCTTTGCGCCCGCTTCAAGGGCTTTAATTTCCGTGCGCTTGTCTGTTATCTTTTCGCCCAGTATGGCTAATTCCTCGGCCATATCAGTAAAGCCGCTTTCAATGTTATTACTCACGGGATCGCCCCCTCTATTCGTCTGTGGGCATTTGGAAGCGTAACGACTGGTCAAGCAGGAAGTTTTCCAGCGCATCCATAGCGGCTATGGCTTTTTCATTTTTACAAAAAATACCAAAACTAACAGAGCCGATCCCTACGCTGTAGATGGTGATTTTTTCACCCTCTTTTTCACCGTCTACAATTTCTGGAGCAATATTAAAATAAAATGGTGTACACGGCGGTACATACTGCAATTTTTGGCCGCATTGACTTCTAATAACTTTGGTCATGTTCTACCTCCAAATTCCTTGTTATGGTAACGTCAAATTGGTTAATAATGTCCTTAATTTCTGGGTCGTAACCGTGAGTTATTGTAAACCCTATCTTGTGATTGCGTAACACTTGCTTTAGTTTTTCTAAAGAGGGGTCAAACGCTTTTTTAGTGAAATGCACAACGTCCACTTTTATATCTTCACGCACGGGCTGGCCGCTTAAGTATTTTTCAGAGGTTACAAGCTCTTGATAGAAGATATAGGGATATTCGTCTAGTTCGGCTTCATAATGTGACACGGTTATACCCACTTCTAATAGAATGTGGTAAAAATCAAGCAATGTCATATTGTGTTGTCACCCTCTCTAGTGCAATATCGGTAATGGCTACGCCCTTTACATCTGTAGAGTAGGTGCGTCCTACGCCGTACTGTATACCGTCCACGACAATAATGTGCTTGTTGCAAACGGTCTTGTCTTGGTGTATGCGTACCCGCTTAACAATTTCTGTCTGGGCTTGCTTTGCGGCGTAATGCTCAGCGGCGGCAAAATTTAGCTCACCAAAAAAGGCGGTTGCATAAAATTCCAGCTTTTCTATGGGTTGGCCGCTTTCGCCTTTCGTTGGTATTTTGTGGTATATGGTTAAAATGCCGTCATTCATCAACGGGATCACCCCCCGCCGCTAAATCACCCGCTAACCGCAAGGGCGTTTTTAGGCTCTCGTAGACCGTCAAATATTTTTCGCCCATATCGGCAAAGCCAAAATGCCCCTTGCAATATAGGGTTATGGCTTGCACGGTTAGCGGGTCGCTATTGTTAATTTCGATAATGCCCGCCGTCCGTAAATCAGCCTTACAAGCCGCTATTAGGGCTTCTATTTCACTGTCAAACATTTTCCCCGTAAGACGCAAAGCAAGCCTAATATGGTCTAACAAAGCCTTTTCCTCTTGCGGAATGTCGTTGTTAGGAGTTTCTTCACTTGGCATACTATCCCTCCTTATCGGTTAAATGACGAACGATTATAACCCATGTTACCACCTTTTAATACCGCCGCCCCGGCTACTTCCCCTTCTTGATTAGAAGAATGCCGTTAGGGTCTACCACTTTACCGTCTAAAATCATAATGCACTTGTTTTTAAGCTCGTTGGTGTCGTGGTCTGTCCAATGTACAGTTCGCATTTGCATATTAGTATTAATAGCATAATCATTAAGACGCATATAAATAGCCACTACTTCACTCTCTTCGGCATCTTCAAAGAACGGTAAAAGCTCATCTTCAACGGTGATAATTTGCCGTCCCGCAAGACGGTATGTTTCCCTGCCATCTATTCCAAAATTGACACGTCCTATAGGCTGACCTGTGCTGTCTACCATGCCATTAATGTAAGCGTCAAAAGTACCTTGCGCCATAATGAAAATGCCGTCCCGGTAAGACTTTTTCATTTTTGCAAAGACTTTTGATGTCCAGCCGTTCCATGATGACATTTCTGTGGCTGTCATGGCTATGCAATTGTCGGTTAGTATTCTTGGTTCGTAAATAATCCCTGACATTTTGTTTGTGCCTTTACCTCTAATAATGCCAATTTCAATAGCCTTTATCATAGCTTCGGTTGCAAGCGGCACAAAAAGCCTTTGAAACTCTGCAAGAGTTACAACGCTGACAAGCAAGGATTGCGCTATTCTACATTCAAGCGTGTAGTAATTGAAAATTACACTTGTTTTTGCTTCCAGTTTTTGAGTGTTGCTGGTTGTGGTTTCGCCTACCCATGTAGCAGTTGGCTTTAGCGTAAGAATAGGGATACTAACCCCGCCCTGCATATTAAGGCGGCGTACACCGTTAAAAATCTCTCCGTAACTCTCCATTTCCTTGATGATTTCGTTAAGAATAGTAGTAGGAATAACCGCTCCTACATCGCCTGTTGTAGTTACGGAATCGGCCCTGTATTCTACTGGCAGCGGCGTACCCCGGCAAGCAAACTCCATGAAGTGGCGGCGGTATTCTGGTGTATCAAAGCGATCCGTTGTTTCAACTCCAATGTCTGCTTGCCTGTCCATACCACCCATGCCAGCACGGGCTACAACCTTTGCGGCATCGTCACTACCTGCGGCAATGCCGCCTAATAGGTTTTGCCGCCTTTGGGCTACATCAATAAGCCCCGCCCGCTCTTGCGTTAGGGTTTCTACTTCACCCTCAAAGGCCGCTAATTCCTCGGCGGTAATGGCATCCCCACGGGCTTCAATTTCCGCATTGATTTCTTGCAAGCGGGCGTTAATTTCTTGCCCCCTGCTGAAAAATTGTAAATTCATTTTCATAGCTCTAATCCTCCTATTTTGGCTTTAAGTTTTAGCTTTCTTGCTTGAAGCCCTAGCCGCTCCTGCTGTTCTGCTAGAAAACTCCTTTCTGCAAAACTACGGGCTGAAATTATAGTAGCATCGTTAGCTGGTGTGCTAACGGCTGATACGTCATACATTTTCTTTATTTGCTCAATTACTCGCAAATAGGTTGTTTGGTCTAGCCGCTCAAATTTTTGCTTTCCAATGGTAAACGCCCATGACATACGATCTACAAGCCTTTCCGTAATGTCATTATAAATTCCCTTTGCGGCATCGCTTTTCGATAAATCCGCAAACATGAAAATGCCGCTTTCATCTACTTCCACTCCTAGAGTGCCGTTTCTGTTGCGGGCTAAAACCCTGCCTTGATGGTCGTATTGCATTATGACATCTGACAAATCCGCACTATCTAGGGCGTTTGGGGCTATTTCTTCGTAATATCTAACCCCCTCATGCTCCCAAAGCAAATAACGGGTAAATGTTGTTGCATACCCCTCTACGTAATAATTACTATCCAGCCGCTTTGTAGTTTCGGTTACAGGTGTAAATAGGGTACTCATTGCCCTATATTCCCTTTCTTTAATCAGCATCGGCATCATCTTCACCCCCTGCAATGTGCGTTAAATCTTCATCATCAATTTTATTTGCTTCCTGTTGTAACTTTTTCAATATCTCTAAATCACGCAAGCCCATTTTGTCCGCTTCTACATAGTCACGGCGCAAGATACGCACATCCCCGCCCTCAATGGGCGTATAACCCCAAATTTCCCTAGCTTCGTTTGGTACGAAAATACCACGGTCTATTAAAGATGTTGATATTTCCATCTTGGTTTTATTGCTTGCGTGTTGTAGGCGGTTAGTGGTTAGCTGTATTCTATTACAGTGGGCAAGCTCTTTTTTGCTGAACGTCATATTTGTTAGAGCTAGGGAAAGCTGTATCGCAAAAGGCTCTATTTTCCCTGCAAAATAGGCCGCCCATTCGTCCTCTGTGAATTTGTTTTGTAAAATCGCTTCGTTAGTACCAAAGTAATTAAAAACATTCTCGTTTATTAACTTCATCTGGGCGGCGTTTACCGTGTATGGTTTACTCTCTAGCGGTTTAAAGTCCGTAAATGTGGCATCGTGAATAATTAGGCCGCTTTGGTTTTTGTCCGTGAAATTTTCCTTTGCAAAGCGATCCCTTTCTTCGTGTATTTTTTCGGGCTTAATCTTATTGCTTATCGTGGCTAAAAAACGTATCACGGCTGAATTTTTTATAGCGTTTACAATGCCTTGATTTTGAGTATGTATTAGTTGCATTGTCGGCTTTAACGGTGCGTTGCTACTGCCAAAAAAATCATCCTCAAAATGAAACTGCGTTAAATGCGCTACTTTGCTGTACTCTATGGCGGTTTTATCCCCGCTTGCAAATGTAAAGCGTATGTAGGCCACGCCGTCACGATCCATAAGCTCCACATTACTAGGCAATATGGGGTAATAGCCCTCTATATTGCCGTATTCGTCCTCAATAGGCACAATGAAAGCATTGTTATTAACAGAAAATATAGTAGCAACCCTATATAGAAATTTGCTTGTGTCCATAAATGGGTTAGGCTGAAACTGCAATATGCTTTCAAGGTGTTGCTTGGCCGCCCCGTGTTTTTCGGGCTTTAACTTACTTGCGGAATTAGCAAAGGAATGTATAACCGCCCTTGTTAGCTCCATTTCATATATGCCGCCCTCAAAGGTGGTAAACACGGGCGTATATGCGGTTAGCGTCTTGAAATAGTTGTCAATCTCTTTTTGGGTTTTGTTTCCAAAAAGTTTAGAGAAAAGCCCCACGCATAAACCCCCTTTTTAATCTTCATTTACAAGATAAGTTTCTAATTCACTCCAATACTTCTGACGCACAGTAAGGGCGCACATAACAGACACAAGGCCGTCAATTTTTGCCCGTTGCTCAATTTTTACAAGCTCCACCCGCCTAGTTTCTAGGTTTCTTTTCAATGCCCCATTTAGAAAATGTGCTTTTAACAAATTGTTATCAACAATGGCAAAATCACCGTCTTTAATAATGCCCTCAAATTCATGTATCACGGGCGTTAAGTTTACACCTTGTTTGACGCTATCGGTGTGGAAGCCATGATCGTTCAAATCGTCCACAAGGTAGGATGCCATATATAGGTCATACCCCACCTTTTGAATGTACAATTTGTAATCATTTTCCAGCATTAAAAACCAGTCCAGCACATCTTTATAGTTTACTTTGTTGTTGCCGCTCCGTCTCAAAATGCCTTTTTGTATGAAAATGTCATAAGGTACACCATCCCTAATTTGTAATTCCTCTACCTTGTCTGACGGCATAAAAAACTGTGTAAAAGCGTACACTATGCCGTCTTTTTGTATTACCACGCTGGCCGCCGTTATGTCTGTTGTTTGGCTCAAATCAACGCCGCCTATGGCGTAATGTTCGCTAAAGTCTGCTAGGGTCTTGCCATTTCCTAATTTGCCCGCTTTTTCTACAGTGTCATAGTCAAGCCATGCAATGCTGGAATTTTGCTTGATGTTGCAATGTTTCATTAAAAATTCTGCTTTTTCTGAAAAAGAATTTTCTGCGGCGGCAATATCCTCTAGGAAATTTTCCTCAAAAACAGATACATTCATGTTTGGATTAGCCTTTTTCAATTCCTCTAGGCAATTCCATTTTTCTATATCATCAATCATATAAATAAACGGCAATAGACGCCGCTCTTTACTCCCACCCTCTAAAAATCTTGTGGAGCGCGTGAAAAGCTCGTCAAATATGCCGTCATTTACATCCCCTGCCGTGGTTATGCTAATCATAAGGGGTTGTTTACGTGCGCCCCTTGCTGATTTCATAACCCCGTATTGCCTTAACCCCGTGCGGGCTGGCCATTGCGCTAACTCGTCATTCACAGTTAAATGCGGGTTATATCCGTCTGCCTTTTTGTAGTTAAAAGCTATGGGCTTAATAATGGTGTTAGTTTCGGACACATAAATATCAGTACGCCGCTTGTGTGATATTTCCGCAAGCTCATCCTCTTTCTTCACCATTTCATAAAAATTTTCAGAAAAAACTATGTTTGCTTGATCAAGTTTTGGTGCAAGGCAGTAAATTTCTGCGCCGTACTCTCCATCAATGTAACCCATAACCATTATGTCCGTGCTTGCTAAAATGGTTTTTCCATTCTTTCGGCCTATGACTATGAACGCTTCACGAAAAACCCGCAAGCCGTCACTATCTACAATGCCGTATATGGCCGATTTCATAGCCTTTTGCCAAAGCTCCAATTTTAAGATGTCATTGCGCCCCTTGCTGTGGTGACACATGGTTTCTATGAAGTCAATAACCGTATTTGCCCACTTAGCATTGAAAAAATACTCTCCATCCTCTAGCCCTTTAATGAGTATGGAGTATATGGCCTTGATCCACTTACCCGCCACTATTTCCCCGCTCTGAATTTTGGCGTGGTATTCGTAAATATAGTTACGGTACATTATTCACGCTGGAAAGCGGCTAACTTTCCGTCCTTTCGTTTTTCTTGTGGGGCTAGGTCGGTAAGCTGTTTTATAATCGTGGTCAAATTGCGGGTCATGGCTATGTGGGTTTCTACTGTAGAGCTTTGTTTAATTCCGTATTGGTTAGCACCGTTTTTATATTTCTCGGTGTAGCCCTTTTTGTTAATCTCGTCTTGAAGCTCGTCTAGTGATATAGCTATAAATGCCGCCGTGTTTATGAGTGATTGCACGGTAGCAAATTTATTTTTGTCTAAATCCTTGAAAACTTTGTTAAGTCTATTTTTCTCTCGCTTAATCTTTCCAGCTTTATCCAAAATCTTTTTTGCTGGCATAAATTCCACCTCATTCCAAAAAGCCGCCGCATTTTTTAGAGATGCCACACCCCCCACGTACACCCTGCGGAATAAAATTAACCTTCGGTCTCGGTTTGTGGGGTCACGGTGCGGCTGTCGGATCGGGGGGGCGTGTCATGTTGCCCGCCGCATCAAAGGCGTATCGCTGGGCTTTCGGGTTGCCGAATGTTTCGGTGTTGTGGCAAGGTTGACAAAGTGCTTCTAGGTTGTCATGCGCTAGGGTAATGGATGGGTCGGTGATATTTTCGGGGGTTAAATAGGTCTTATGGTGGACTATTTTTGCAATTTCGCCGCACCTTTCGCATATGTAATTTTGAGTTATCAGGTAGCTTTTTCTGCAATTTCGCCATTGCTTGCTTTGATAAAACTTTTTATTCCACTCTTTCATTCTCTTGCTTTTCCTCTATTTTTTGCCCAAAAGTCAATATTTCCCGATCGGCGTTTAGGTGGTAGTCTACCAGCATACCCCCAAAGGCCGCCCCGCCGCCGCCCTGCTCCATGATTATGTCAAATGTTTCGTTTTCGCCTAATTTCTCTATAATTTCGTCATACAAAGAATTAAAAACTAAACCGCCCGCCGTGTTGGTTGCGTTAATATTTAACTTTTTGTTATTTCTCTGTATGTCTAATGTAGTATACATGGTATTATCAAGCGCAAGCTCCCCGCCGCCCTCAAATTGCATTATGACGGTGATAGGTAGCTTTTTTTCTTCCATAGCGTTCATAGTCTTAAACCTCCCCCAAGAATATAAGCCCTGCGGCTGGCCGCAAGGCTGGGTTATCTGTTTACGCAAAAATCCATAGTAGCATTGTACCATACGAAAACCGCACGAAACGCACAAGCATAAAATAATTTTAGATTTCTGCAAAAAACCTTGTTATGGCCATTCTAGCCCTGTTTTCGCTCGGATCGCCATATACCCGTTTAGATACTGCTATCCACGAAAGCCCCCGTATGTAACGGTACTCAATAATTTGCCTTATTTCTGAACGGCGCACGGTTTTAATAAATTCTTCGATTTCCGCTATTTTGTCATAGCAACGGGTTAAACGATCCTCTAGCCCCTTTTTCCGCTTTTCGTATGTCCTCATGTAGCGGTGATCCAGCCCTGTAATGGTTATTATGCGCTCTTGGTACGGCATAATATGGCTAGAGCCTTTCACCGTGTCAAAAACAAGGGCGTTTTTGTTGTTGAGTAGCCGCTCTAGGCTTTCGGCTATTTGCTTAACCTCGTTTTTTAATTGCCTGTATTCCTCTAGGTCTTTGATGGTCATAAACCGCCGCCCCTTCCTATGCCCGCTTATTCCATGCCTTTATAACGCTTTCCCTGCTTTTGAAACCGTCCATACCCGCACCGCAAGCATAAACGCCGCCTTTGCATGAAATATAATGCTGATCGCTTTTTCCGTTCCTAAAAACCGCTATAACTTGCTTTTCACCCCCGCAAAACGGGCAAGGCTTTAATTTTGGCTCTTTTTCCACTTCTTTTGGCGGCGGCTCGGCGGGCGGCTTCGTGTCTGCGGCCTTTTCCCGCTTTTCTTGTACTTTTGCGGGCGTAAGCTCCCCGCCGCCCTGTAAATCGGTTAGGGCTTCCCGCTGTTTTTCCTCGTCCAGCCGTGAAAGCTCGTAAGAGGTCGTAATATTAATGTTTTCGTCTGCCAATTCCTCTTTAAGCTCTGGAATTAGATTTTTGTTAATGCTTTCTAGCCTATGGACTTGTGAAGCTGATACTTTTAAAAGCTCGGCCACTATATCCCGTGTCTTGCCCGTCATTTTGTAGCCGCCATCCCTGTAAGCTCTCAAAACCTCGGAAAGCCGCCCCGCTTGCTGTACTAATTCATGGTCTGAAAGCCGCCTAGAGGTGGAATTTGCAAAAATTAGTTGTAATTCCGCTTGAATATCGTCTACAGACTTGACTATTTTACAAGGCACATTTGCAAAATGGGTTTTGCCCTCGGCTACAAGCTCTTGCAAAGCCCTATAACGTCTATGCCCGCTTAAAATCTCATATTTCGGTGTATTTTCCCGCTTTCGCACTACTAAATTTTGTTGTAACTCTATCAGTTCAATGCTTGCCTTTAGGTCGGCTACGTCTTTAACGCTATACATTTTGTTAAGCTCGGACGGCTCTAGCTGGTCAATGTCTATAAGCTCCACCTTGAAAGCTATAGCATCATTGCCGCCGCCCACGGCCTTTGATTGTTCATTTATAAGCTGGCCTAAAATGCTTGGTCTTTTTGGCATTGTGATCCCTCCTAAAATGGTGTCCAAAACTAGCACATTACAAAGCTAGGTATTCAGCAACCAGCCTTATATAATCTTGCGCCGCCGTGGAGTTTTTAGAGTATTCCAGTAGCGGTAAGCCGTAAAATGTCGTTTGGTCTACTTTCGTGGTTTTGCGTATGGCTGTAGAAAATAACGGGTAGTCTGTCCTACTTTCCAGCCATTCCACGCCCTGCGTGTTTACGGTGTTTTTCTCTTGCATGGTAATAAAGCAACCACGTAAACGCAAAGATGGGTTAAATTCTTGCATATCCTCTATTTGCTCTGAAAGCTGTTTAAGGCCGTCAAATGCGAATTTGTCCACCTTGATAGGCACAAGCACATCATGGCTTGCTACAAGGGCGTTAATAACACTCATGTTAATATCTGGGGCGTTGTCAATAACGCAATAGTCATAAGCTCCCGCCACGGTCTGCAAGGCTTTGTTTAGCCTTGTCTGTTGCGGGCGGCTCATGTCAAGCAAAACCTCTTTATTTGCATTTAGCAGGGTCATATTAGCCGCTATCACGTCCAGCCCGCTAAATGCTGTATTGTGTATAAGCCCTTGCGGGTCTATGCCCCGCTGGGTCATAAGCTCGGCCATGCCCTGCATATTGTCACCGTGCAAACCAAAGAATTTAGATACATTGCCTTGCTTGTCGTTGTCTATCAACAAAACCCGCTTGTTATGGATTTTAACAAGTACGTGGGCTATGTTAATTGCTGAAATAGTCTTGCCTACGCCGCCTTTTAGGTTAATAATGCTAATCGTTTTCATTGTCTGCCCCCATTTCATCAATAGTCATTTGCGCCCGCTTGACTTTTGCAAGCGTGAAGCGTTCCCCGTCAAAAATTAATTCTTGGTCTGGCTCTATGTAGCCGCCTTTGGCTTCTGCTTTCTTTTTCAGCGTTAGGGCTACTTTATGCTCAATGGATGGATGCTTGTAGCTGTAGTAGCGTTTCTTTTCTTCACCGTCCACAAGCTCTAAATATGGCTCTGATCCGCTTATAAGCTCCAAACTTATTTTTGCGCTAATATCACCACCGCTAAAATTGCCCTCGTAAACCTCGGCAAGGCAATTTATAATTGCTTTGTTGATATTCTCTAAAAATTCTGCAAAAATGGGGCTATATATGTTAATTTCTGTTTTCATGTGAATAACTCCCCTCTAGGTATTTTGTGATGACTTTTGCCGCCGCTTCCCAGCCGTGACATACTACTGCACAATAGCCATTTGCTGAAAGAACCGCAAGCCATCGCCCTTGGTTATCTGTGGGCTTATTCTTGCCCGCTTTCATTTCGATATAAAGCCCGTGATAAATGCCCTTTGGTACGGGCAAGCATACATCGGGTACGCCCGCTTTCACGCCCTCGGCCTTTAGGCGGCGGGCTGTTGTGGCGTGACGGTGGCCGCCGTTTGGTATGTGATAAAGAAATTCCAAATCTGGGTAGCGTCTTAATTGCAATGCCGCCCATTCAAATAGGGTTATTTGTTCTTCGCTTTCGCTTGGCGTTAATACTGCTTTTCTGCCCATTTCCCGCACCTCATTTTTATTAGATTGTTTCGGCGGCTGGCCGCTTGGTTGGCATCTGCCCGCTTCCTGTAAAGCTCGTTAGGGTCTTTTGTCCTAAATTTATGGAATAGGCCATCGCCCAACTCCCATATAAGCGTTAAGTAACCGCCGCTATTGTCAATAACCGTAACTGGTATGCTGTGGAAAACCTCCCAATGATCTGTTACATACCAAAAATCACGGCCTAGCATTGCATGGAATTGTAATACTCTAGTCATGCTTTCCAGCCGCCCCACAAGATAGCAGGGCATAAATTTGATAATCTCTACTAAAATCCGCATTGCTCACACCTCCGAAAATTCATTAACATTAAGGGAAATTATCAAAAGTGTAACCCCCCCCATTTCTTCTAGGGTCATTTGCCCGTTGTCGTGTTTCGGCTTCAATATTGACGGCTCTGTTTGTAATATGGTGTCTGGGGCTTCATTGCCCCAACAATCCCAGCCCGCCGCCCCTTGACGTGCAAAAAGCTCTATGCGTGGAATATCGCCCATTAACTCTATGATTTTGTCACGCACTAACGGCGGCTTTGCGCTGTGGCGCATAATAGGGTACTCTATAATCTGGCTAATGCTTTGGCTTTGCACAAATTTATAGGGCTTGCCACGTACTGCAATTAGACAAGGCTCTGTATTGCCCCGTGTCCAGCGTCCTAGCCCAAAGAAAAAGCCCCGCCCGCTTTTGTTAAGTTTCAGCCATTGAAAGCCTATTGACTTGTACCGAAAGCCCCACGCTGTTATTAACTGCATGGCTTCCTGTAGCATCGGGTATGTAGTCCAAAGGAATAAAACACAATCGGCGGCGGCAATGTCTTTTATGGGTAAAGCGCAAATATCCGCAATGCTCATAGTGCTGTAATGATTTTCAGCCGCCCCCGCCGATCCGCTATCAGAATAACGCCACGGCGGGTCGGCGTAAATTATGTTGTATTTCTTATCCGTGCTGTGAATATCAACAAAAATATGCATCACCTCCGTTTTTTGGGTGTAGGGGCTAATTTCATACGCACATACAAGTAAACCCCACTCACGTATTGACTGTATTTAGATTTAATGTCCAGAAATTCATAATTGCCCATTATGCCTTTAGGGGCTTTGCGGGCTAAGTCCTCAAAGATGCCTTTTGCGCTGTCTGGGTCACGGGCTATTTTCTCGGCCTTGCGCTTTCTTATGACATTATCCCGCTTTTCCTCTATAGGCTTGTCAAGGTTAAGACTGTAGCCGTATTTCTTGGAGTATTTGCGGCTGGGCGTGTCATTTTTTTCTTTGGTTATGTAATGTGCAAGCCCCTCCAGTCCAAAGTCATCGGGCTGCAGCCGGCGTGTCTGTGTTCTGCCCCCTTTATCCCATAATTTTTCTGAAATATCCCGATCGTGAAAATTCATAATGATATGGTGGTGTACTCGTCCTATTTCCCCATCCTCTGTTCTGCACTCCGTAACATATACATACTTGAGGTCTGGCAAGCCGTTTTTCTTTATATAAGTCTTTAGGCGGCGTATGTAGTTTTGTATGTTGCGCTGGGCTTGTTTTTCGTCTGCGGGTAGGTGGGCATCATCATAATCTAAAGTGCCCCAAATGTCATATTTAGTAAAATTAGAGTGCAAAAGGCGGGTTACATACTTTGTCCTGTTATTGTGGTTTAATTCCTTTTGTACTTCACGGCTTGGTTTTGGTGCAGCGGCTTCTATGCCTACCTTTGTTGTTTTCCAGAGTGGATATACTGTTATTTCCAGAAATTCACCACTTTTAGTAAACTTTGTCCAGTATTTTAATATGTCCTTATCTCGCAAGGCTTCTAAATGATCATCTAGGCTAATCTGGTCAATGCCAAAAAAATCCTCATAGCGTTTCATGCGGTACGGCATAGACTTCCCCTTTCGGCTGATAGTTTTATCTGGGGCAGTTGTTTGACGAGTATGCCCCTTTTTCTATATTCACATTGTCGATAAGCGACAATGTATACAAGGGCGTAAACGCCCTTGACAAAGAGAAACAATGTATGTAAGTACGAAACCATACACACATTAAAACATTCCTTTCCCTTTCCTTTTGCGGTAATGGTCAAGCAATGCCTTTTTTTCTTTGTCTGTTTCAGCTTTTAGGGCTTCGCTATAGCGCATCCTGTCATAGAGCCTATTGTATTTTTCCTCTACCTCCTGTTTCGTGTCCTCATATCTTTTCTTGATAGTGCCATCAGGAAATTCTTCAATGTCAATTTCTGATAGTAGGTTACGCAATATAAAAAATGCCTGTTGTGAAATTAGTATTCTTGCCATCTATTACCACTCCTTTTTTAGTCACCGTTGAGATGCTAATACACATTACAAGGACGGAAAGGCCCGCCAAAAGCTAATTATTTTCGTCAAAATTGCATTTTTGGCTTGCCTTTCCCGCGAAAGAGTGGTATAATGGTGTTAGTTGATTTTTACACGCATCACTTAAAAGGAAAGCAAGCCCGCCCTCGTTATTTAGCCGATAACGAGGGCTTTGCTTTGCATTTATACAGATACAGAGATTTAAGATTTAAGACGGAAAAGCCGCCGCAATGCCGGGCAACGCTTAATTTCGTCTGTCATTATTTCTATTCTCTTCTATCTCCTTTGCTATTTTTTTATCCCGCTCTTTGGCGGCTTCTATAAAATCACAGGCTAATTTTATGTCGTGAGGGCTTACACCCGCCCGCTTTAGCCGTTTTTCCATTTCACGGCGTATGTAGCCGCCCCTAGCTCTCTTAATTACTACTTCACGCCCCCCACAAATCATAATCATAGTGCCGCCCTCGCTCTCGTAATTTTCACATTGCACAAAATTAGCGGCGTTGGGTTTTCTGCTGTGAGTGTTACGGCTTCATCTGCAAGCTCCATATAATGACTAAAAGCAATTTCGCCCGCTTCTGTTTTCGTGTCGGCTTCTATTTCTATTGCGTGATTTTCAAAACCGTTTACGCCCTCTGTAGATAAAATGCAACGATATTTATACATAAGCTCCACCCTAAGTAACTTTCATGTTTGATACTGGACAAATGCACTCTACAAAATGCTCATCCATATTTAATTGATATGTTGCGTACTTCTCACACCCATAAACAAGACAAAGGGGCTTATCTTCTAATAGCTCTGCTGTTGATAATAGCCGTATTTCTGCGTCTGCGTAACGCTTCCTTACTGTTTGCTTGCAACGCTCACAAAGGTAAGAGTATCTATTATCACCAGTCGGCTTGTGACTGTGTATGAATATCTCACCCTTATATACAAAGGCCGAACACGCATTAACGGTATAGTTTGACTGTACAAAGTGCGTTGTAGGCTTCCAGTCATCGCCAACACCGTTTTGCTTTTCCTCTCCACAAGAGGGGCAATAGTTAGGGCGGTCACTGTCGCTTGTGTCCATCCAAAACGAACAACTACAATTTATACATGAATACCGTCTAAGCTCTCTACCGTGTACGCTCATTCTTCCACCCCCTTTTTAGGTCTGCCCCGCTTCTTTGGTTTCTGATTGTCGGCGTATTGCTTGAATTTATCGGCAAAAACCCTAGCAACGTCAATATTTAGTAATTCCTCGGCTACGGTAAGCCCTGTTATTTCGCTTTTGCCGCCCGCATCTGCTTCTCTTATGAAAAGAGGTACGGCGGGCAAAAATTCACCGTCCGGGCTTCTAAGTGACATTTGTCCTGTTTGTATGTATTTTTCCATAAGCTTCACCGCCTTTTTGCTGGTTGTTTTTGCCCTGCACGCTTTAACCGTTTTTCCGTGTTCTTTCTTTTAAAACCTTTTCTAATAGCCATAGCTCCCGCCCTTCCAACGCTTACTTGCATTACAAAAAGTAAAATATTCCATTGATTCAAGAATTGTCAAAGGTTCTGCAAGTACTGCCCTTGCACACCATAATGCGCCATTATGCCAAACAATAAATTTTCCCGCTGCATGGTATATCCTTTTTGCAAGAATTACCAAAGTTCCGTAATCTACATTCTTTATCACCTTATCTATTTTTATTTTCTTCATGTTTTAAGCTCCGCCTTTCAATAAGCCTTTGTATACCAATGCTCCTTGCTGTCAAGACGATAAAAATTAAATTCGTATCGTTGCCATACTTTGTTGAAAGATTGTGTAACAAAGATGTTTTCCCGCTCCGATACTATGACAATTTGTTCGCCGCCGTATGTAAGCCCAACTTGTATGATTGTAAAATCTCCTTTCATTGGCGTGTAAAGCTTCTTTATTGATGTTTGTAAAAAATGGTGCTATAATTTTCATAGCCCTATCGGGCAATGAAAGGGGTTGGCGATTTTGGGCCAATTTTTGAAATTGCCCTGTTCCCAAACAATGCCGATACGTAAGGGCATTTAATTACATAGCGGAACCTTAAACCGCTAAAGTGAAGCGTCTAGTCAAGAAGCGAGTTGTGACGAACTTGCGTTGTAATGCAAGCGGGTAAGTGGAGTAACTGCCTGCTGTTGAAAAATCAAGAGTTCGACCTTTCACTACCATGATTTTATCAACGGCGTGACAACTGCAACTAGATTTGGATATACAATTTAAGGCATTAATAACCAACGCGTCACCGTTGGTTATTTTTGTTTTTACTAGACGCTTCGCTTTAGCGGCTTAAGGCTGTGAAGCGGTTATTATGCTGGTTGTGGTTCTAAGGAAGCAAATAGTTCGTCTATTGTCATGTTCACTCCCAGAATTTTTTTAATTCTTAATGCTTCCGGAAGTGTAAAAGCCACTTTTCCGTTTAATTTGTGTGACATGGTGGATGCCGATAGCTTCATTTTTTTTGCTAGTTCCCCTTTTGTCATCCCTTTTCTCGTTAATTCCGCTTCCAAGTTTCTATACATTAATGTCACCCCTCTATTCACCAAAATTGGTTTATTAAGCTAATTATATACCAATTTTAAAGAATGTCAAGAGGAAGTTTACCAATTTTAAAAAATTTTATTGCAAAGTAAAAAAATATGTGTTATATTCATAAATGGATATGAGTACAAGGAGGTAAAATGGAGATTTACAAGGACGTAACTGAACGCTTAAAAGGATTGGTTTTAAGTAGATATAAAAGCATAAGGGATTTTTCAATATCCATTAATATGCCATATTCAACTATTGATAATATTTTCAAAAGAGGAATCGACAAGGCAAGCATAAATAATATAATTTCTATTTGCCAAGCTTTAGGCATTAGCACAGATAGGCTTGCAGAAGGTCAAATTGTACCCGCTTTGCTCGTAAGTTCTAACTATAACGATACAGAAAAAAAGCTAATTTTTAATTTTCGTTCTTTAAATGAAGCTGGACGAGAAAAAGCCTTTGTATATACAGAAGATTTAATAGCATCCGGCAGATACACAGAAATGGTGCGCGTATACCGCGCCGCCAAAAGCACAGATAACGCCAGGGGCGGTTACACAGAAATACCACTTGCAGACCTTGAAGCATTAAAGGCTGCAAAGCATGTAGAAGAAATTTAAAAACCATTTAAGGGCCATTTAAGAACTAAAAACTAATAAAAACCAAAGAAAGAAGGAAGCAATAAACCTTTAGAATAAAATTCACCCTTTAAGCAAAACCTGCTTTAGGGTGATAATAATTGATATATGGTATTTATAAGAATGTACGGAATGCGGCTTGGCAATGCCTTATTGACTACGGCATAAGCTCCCTGCCTGTTGACTTGCTTAAAATAGCAAATTCCGCAGGTATTAAAATAATTAAAAATTCAGAAGTTGGCTTATTGTCCGGAAATGAAAGCGGCGCATGTATTTTTGATAATGATATATGGTATTTAGTATATGATGATGAAGCAACACTCGGACGGCGGCGTGTTGCAATTGCTCATGAAATGGGACATATTTTTTTAGGGCATGAAATGTTTCTTGACCTGCGCAGTACATTTAGTTCCCGCAAGCCGCAGTCTGAAATACAAGCTGATGCTTTTGCTTCTCGTCTGCTTGCCCCTTCATGTATATTATGGTCCTTAGACCTTCACACCGCCGAAGAAATAGCAGAAGTATGCAGTATATCCATAGCCGAAGCAAAGAAGCGGGCCGAAAGAATGGTAATCTTATATGAACGGGACAAGTTTTTGACATCTTCGCTTGAAATTGCTGTTTTTGAGCAGTTTGAAGGATTTATTATTGATAATCGTTGGAAAAGGAAATAGTTAGTTAAAAAATAAACTCCCTTGAGGGAGAGTAATTAAAAGGAGTGTAGGTAAACGAATAAAGGAAGCACGAATAGGCTTAGGACTTACACAAGCGCAATTAGCTGAAATAATCGGAACAACCAAAGGGGCTATAGGTAACTATGAAAACGGAACAATCCACCCCAAAGAGCCTATTTTATTAAAGTTAATTGAAGTTTTAAGGGTAGATGCTAATTTCCTTTTTCAAGATGTCGTTCCGCTTGCTACTGACGAATTAGAAAGGCTGGCGCAACGGTATAACCTTTCTGATGGTGCAAAGGGATTTGTTAAATCATTTGTAGAGCTTGACGAAAAAGAAATGGATGCCGTGTTAAAATTTATGGGTAAATTAGTTCATAGCAATGAAGAAATTTCTACTGAGATTCAGCCACAAACAGATGAATTTGTAGAGGAAATTAAAAAGGCTAGAACGCTATTAAGAAATGAAGCTGTTTTAGATGAACAAGCAAGGCTTGATAAGATCCGCAATAAAAGGGGCAACCTCGGTGGGTAATTTCCTTAGAATATGGCAAGCTGATGTTTCAACTTGGAATTTGGCAAAAACGAAAAAAGCCGCCTTTTGGTGGCGGTAAATGAGGGGTTTATTTATGTACGAATTGAGTATTGCCAATGGTAAAATTTCTTTTTCCTCTGTTATAAGAGAAAGCGTAACAAGAGAGGGCAAAGGCAAAAGCTTGTTACAACTCGTAAATGACTTTGTTGTGTTGGATTTTGAAACAACGGGGCTTGATCCTACATATGACGAAATAATAGAGGTTGGCGCAATGAAGGTTGTGGGCGGCGTGGTTGACGGTGAATTTTCAACCCTCATAAAGCCCGCAAACAAAATCAGCGAATTTATAACGGACTTAACGGGCATTACGAATGAAATGGTTTTAGATGCCCCAAAAATTCAAGAGGTTTTGCCCAATCTGCTAAAATTCATTGGTGATAGCGTTGTGTTAGGGCATAATGCTCACTTTGATGTAAATTTTCTTTATGATAACTGCAAAGAGCATTTAGGCAAGCCGTTTTCCAATGACTTAGTTTGTATAATGCGTATAGCTCGTAACGCTTTCAAGGATATACAGTTTTTCAAGCTCTCAAAGTTAGCAAAATATTTTAATGTAAACTACGATAAGGCACATAGGGCTATGGCCGATTGCAAAACCGTTCTTAGCATTTATAACGCAATACAGGAATATTTTTCACAAAGCAATATTGATTTTGAAGCCCTTATTAAATCTAATAAACGTGGATTGGTAGCAAAAGATATATTAACTGATAAAGCCGATTTTGACGAAAGTCATCCGCTTTTCGGGCGTGTCTGCGTTTTTACTGGAACACTTGAAAAAATGTTACGAAAAGACGCTATGCAAATTATAGTCGATCTAGGCGGCAAATGTGACGATAATGTAACCAAGAAAACGAATTACCTTATTCTAGGCGTAATTGATTATAACAAGGTTGTAAGCGATAAAAGCAATAAGCAAATTAAAGCGGAACAACTTCAGCTTGCAGGGCTTGATATTCAAGTGATTTCTGAAAATGTCTTTTATGAAATGATTGTAATTGAGGGGTGATCCGCATGGATAATAAGCATGATTTTCTTGATTTCACACAACACCACAAGCTCACAGAACTAGAATGTGAGTTAGTAACATTCTTTAGGGCTTTTACAAAACCTCAAAAGCGTGAAATAATGCAAATGCTTTTCTCAATGGCTATGAATGATGAAAGATTAGCAAAACTAGCCGAAAAGCGAAAAGGTGATCTAAAATGAAAAATGCCGTAATTTATGCCCGCTATTCCAGCAGCACACAAACAGAGCAAAGCATAGAAGGACAATTAAGGGATTGTTATAATTATGCGGAACGTGAGGGTTATAGCGTAGTAGGGGAATACATAGATCGTGCGTTGACGGGGCGAACTGATGATCGCCCCGATTTTCAACGCATGATTGCAGACGCTAAAAAAATGCAATTCCAGTATGTAATAGTCTATAAACTCGATCGCTTTACCCGTAACCGATATGATAGTGCTATATACAAGCATAAGTTAAAACAATGCGGGGTTAGGGTTATTTCTGCCACAGAAAGCATATCAGATAATCCGGAAGGCGTAATACTTGAAGCGATATTGGAAGCATCTGCGGAATATTATAGCCTTGAATTATCTCAAAAAATCAAGCGTGGATATAGAGAAAGCGCGTTAAAAGGTAATTCTGTAGGTGGTGTTCCTATCGGTTATAAGGTCGAAAATAAAAAGCTGGTCATAGATGAAGAAAAAGCTCCCATAATTAAATGGATCTTTGAGGAATACGCAAAAGGCGTTAACAAAAAGCAAATTATGGAAGAATTGGCGGCAAAGGGCATAAGGTCTAAGGGCGGCAAACCCTATGTTCATTCTGCATTTCAAAGGGCGTTACGCAATGAAAAATACATAGGTATTATGCGCTTGAAAGATATTGTAGTAGAGGACGGATGCCCTTCTATAATTGACAAGGCTACATTTAATAAAGTTCAAGAACTTTTAGATAAAAACCGTAAGTCCGGCGCAACAAAAAAGGCTAAGACTGAATATATACTCTATGGCAAGCTCTTTTGCGGGCATTGCGGCACAAATATGATAGGAGATCACGGCACAAGTAAGGGCGGGCAAAAGCATCATTATTACACTTGTCAAGCCCGCAAAAATAAAAAGGCTTGTAATAAAAAAAGCGAAAAAAAGGACTTTATAGAGTGGTACATAGTAGAGCAAACCCTTGAATACGTGCTTATGCCCGCCCGTATGGAAATAATAGCGGCGGCGGTTGTCGCTGAATACGACAAAGAATTTAACAGCACCCGTATAACCGATATGGATAAGCGGCTTTCAAAGGTGGAACGGGATATTACAAAGCTCTTTGATATGATGCTTGAAACAAATTCAAAGTCTATTATGCAAAACTGCGAAAGAAAAATAGAGGAATTAGAGTTACAAAAGACTGATTTAGAAATTGACATGGCCAAATTAAGGGTTGCAAGCGGCATAAGATACACCAAAGAAGATATAATATCTTGGTTAAAGGTCTTTTGTAAGGGCGATCTTTTCGATATGGAATTTAGAAAACGCATTATAGACGTGTTTATTAACTCGGTGTACCTCTATGATGATAAGGTGGTAATTTATTATAATATCAAAGAGGGCAAGCAAATTTCGTATATAGAAATGCAAAATAGCCTTGATGAAAAAATAGAGGGCGATAATGAAAGTATGAAAGTCGCTAATTTAGGCGTTTCGGGGTGTTCGGATATTGAAGTCTTAACTCCACTTAAATAATCATCAAAAACCACCAATGGATTTTTCCATTGGTGGTTTTTGGTTTAAAAATAAGCACAAAAATTTTAATAATAAAGGTGGTATTTTTTTAGTAGTTATGTTATACTGTTTTCACTTAATAGTTATATTGTTCAGGAGTGATAACATCAAACATTCTATTAAAAACTTTAGTGAAATTTTTGCGATGGCTAAAGTGAAAAAAGACAGTATAGTGGCTGTGGCTTGCGCCGCTGATGCGCATGTTCTGGAGGCTGCTCTGGACGCATCAGTGTCAGGCATTGCCAAGTTTGTTTTATTTGGTGACGAAGCCAAAATTTTAAGAGTTGCCGAAGAAAACAACATTGATATTTCCGCACACAAAATATTGCATGAGGTAAATGAGGTTGAAGCCTGCAAAGCTGCTGTTTCTTTAGTGTCCGAAGGCGCAGCTTCCGCACTTATGAAAGGCTCTGTAGAAACATCCGTTATAATGAAAGCGGTGCTGGATAAAGAAGGCGGTATGCGTACCGGCAAGAAATTAAGTCATATTGCAGCTTTTGAGCTTCCTACATATCACAAATTACTTTTTGTAACGGATGCCGCAATAAATATCGCCCCGGATTTGGATGCGAAAAAGGATATTATTATAAATGCCGTAGAAGCTTTGGAAAATCTTGGTTTGCATAATCCTAAAACGGCTCTTCTTGCTGCCAAAGAAAAGTCTGATGAAAAAATGCCTGTCACTTTGGAATATGATGCGTTGGTTAAAATGCATAAAAACGGCGGATTTGCAAGCAATGCCGTTTTGGACGGACCTTTGGCGCTTGATAATGCAGTTTCGTCTGAGTCTTGTGAAATTAAAGGTATAAAAAGCCCTGTAGGCGGCGACAGTGACATTCTTATATGCCCCGATATTGAAGCCGGCAACATACTTTACAAATCCCTTGCCTTTCTTGCAGGCGGCAAAAACGGCGGGGTAGCCTTGGGTGCGCTGCGCCCTGTAATACTTACTTCCAGGGCGGATTCTGCAGAGAGCAAGCTAATAAGCATTACACTTTCTGTATTGTTTTAAGCAATAATTAGATTAATCTATTAATAAAGGAGTTTTTTGTTTAATATGAAAATTCTTATTGTCAATCCTGGCTCGACATCCACAAAAATCGGCCTTTTTGAAAACGAGACACCTATTTTTGAAAAGGTGCTGCGGCATACCATTGAAGAATTGTCCGTATACGAAAAAATCGGCGACCAATACGACTTCCGTATGCAAATTATCATGGATGCCTTGGACGAAGCGGGTGTTTCTGCGGATGAATTATCGGCTGTTTGCGGCATGGGCGGCTTGGTAAAACCCATTGCGGGCGGTACATATTATGTTAATGATGCAATGGCGGCCGATTTACAAAATGGTGTGCAAGGTGAGCATGCTTCCAATCTCGGCGGCCTTATAGCAAAAGCCATTGGCGATAAAATCGGCGCAAAGTCTTTCATTGTTGACCCTGTTGTGGTTGATGAATTTATTGATATTTCATATATTTCAGGACATCCTGCAATAAAACGCCGTTCAATTTTTCATGCGCTTAACCAAAAGGCGACAGCAAGAAAATATTGTAAAGAAGCTGGCAAAACTTATAATGAGGTAAATTTGGTTGTAGTGCATATGGGCGGCGGCATTTCTGTAAGCTGCCATAATATGGGGCGGGTTATAGATTCCAACAACGCCCTTGAAGGTTGCGGCCCTTTTACACCGGAACGCAGCGGCGGTTTACCTGCGGGAGATTTGGCGGCGCATTGTTTTTCCGGCAAATATTCTCATGGTGATATTAAGGCCATGATAAAAGGTAAAGGCGGAATGGTGGCATATTTTGGCACCAATAGCTTGATTGAGCTGGAAGAAAAAGCAAAAACAGATGATGAAGTTAAGTTGATTATAGACGCTATGGCTCTTCAAATAGGTAAAGAAATTGCATCTCAGGCAGTGGCGGTATGCGGCAAAATAGATGCTGTTTTGTTAACCGGCGGCATAGCATACAGCGACTATATAACCGCAGAAATTACCCGCCGTGTTGAATTTATTGCTCCTGTTAAACGTTATCCCGGCGAGGATGAATTGGCTGCGCTTAATGCTGGCGCTTTGCGTGTTATGCGCGGCGAAGAAGAAGGTAAAATTTACAGATAAATTTAAGGAGAGAACATGAAAAATTTTGGATTTTGGGCAATAATTTCAGGATTTATCACAGTTGTTTTAATTGCGGCCCTGGTTCTTGTGATAGTAAATTTTGTTCAAGAATCTGCCAATGCCGAAAGAGAAATTCTTTTAAACGGCGGCACTGTTTACATTACCGAAAGCGGGGTTCAGCGCATCTACATTGAGGATGCCGCTCCGCCGACATTAAATTTCCATCAGTTTATATTCACAAACAATACAACGGGTTCAGTATTCGCCAGTTCCCTTCCTGCAACTCCATCCACGTATTCTTTAAATTCTGTAATTATAGGCGGTGAAGTGAGAAGCGGCACTTTTGGACGACTTGTGTCTATTATCCATCTGGATGAAGGCAGCTATATTGTAGAATTTGAACCCCATGCCGGAACAGGAAATTTTGTTTTAAATGTTGATATATTTGGAGCTGTGGGCCTGTTTGTTTTTCAAATAATAGCAATATCTTTAGGATTGTGTATTTCCGTTGGGGGCTTAATCACATTTTTAATTCTTCGCTTTCTTAGAAAATCTAAAAATCAAGTTCAAGAAAGACACTGGCAATAAAAGTTATACAATATATAGGAGGAATTTATATGGACAAATTTGGTTATATGGAAAAGTACGGTTATGAGCAGCTTTGCTTTTTCCACGACAAAAGCACAGGCTTAAAGGCCATTACAGCCATACACAACACTGTATTAGGTCCTGCTCTCGGCGGCAGCCGCTTCTGGAATTACAATAATGAAGAAGAAGCGGTAGAAGATGCATTGCGCTTGGCCCGCGGCATGACCTACAAATCCGCTTTGGCCGGTCTTGCCCTTGGCGGCGGTAAAACGGTTATCTACGGCGACCCTGAAGTTCTGCGCAAGGACCCAATAAAAAGAGAAGCTTTTTGGCGCGCTTTCGGACGATATTTGGAAGGGCTTAACGGACGCTATATCACTGCTGAAGATGTTAATACATCCACGCAAGACATGGTTTATGTGCATATGGAAACCGACCATGTTGTAGGTCTGCCCGGACGCAGCGGGGACCCATCCCCTTACACTGCCCGGGGCGTATTTAAATCTATTTTGGCAAGCTGCGCCCATGTCTATGGAACAGATGATTTAAACGGAAAAACTGTTGCCGTACAAGGTGTGGGTAATGTGGGCTACTATTTGTGCAAATATCTTACAGAAGCCGGTGCAAAATTGATTATATCTGATGTTAGCCAAGAGCGTATCTATAAAGTGGTTAACGAATTTGGTGCCACCGCCGTTGGTTTGGATGATATTTACAGCGTTGACTGTGACATTTACGCGCCTTGCGCACTTGGCGCCACTGTTAATGACGAAACCATCCCCAGGTTCAAATGCAAAATCATATGCGGCGGTGCAAATAATGTCCTTAAAGATGCCCCTGTTCATGGCAAGGCGCTTCAAGCAAAAGGCATTGTATATGCCCCGGATTATTTAGCCAATTCCGGCGGTGTTATCAATGTTTCTTATGAAAAATTAGAAGGCGGATACAGTGAAGAAGCGGCTTTGCGTGATATTGACCGTATTTACTGGAGAATGCTTGATATCTTAAACATCGCCAAAGAAACCGGCCGTATGACTTATGAAGTGGCTGACGAATTAGCGGAAAAACGCATTGAAGCTGTTAAGAATATCAAGAGCATTTATACGCACAAATAATGAGCAAAGGTATAACTTATATTCTAACAGGATATTACGGCAGCGGAAAAACGGAATTTTGTGTGAATTTGGCTAAATATATAGCTGAAGAAAGTAGGGGAGAGGTTACTGTTGCCGACCTTGATGTTATAAATCCTTATTTCCGCAGCCGTGAAAAGGTGGAAGAGTTGGCCGGCAGCGGCATAACTGTAATGGGGGATTCCCTTGATAACAATACAGGTCAGGACTTGCCTGCCGTCAGCTATGCATTCCTTTCCCGCGTAAGGAAAGGCGAGAATGTTATTATGGACTTGGCAGGAGGCGAAAATGGCATAAAACTGCTTCCATCCTGCTATGATGCTATTTCAAAAGCCGGTGCTTATGAATTTCTTTGCATACTAAATCTTTTTCGCAAAGAAACATATACGCCGCAAAAAATGATAGGCTTTGTGCGCAAAATAAACGGCATGGGCAAACTTAGTATAACGGGCTTGGTTAATAATGGCCATATGCTGCATGATACAACTGCGGAGCATGTGCTGGAATCTCAAAAGGCCATCCTTGAAGCCGCCGCTGTTTTGGGTGTACCTCTTAAATACACACTTGTTAAGCAGGATATATATAACGAAATTTCGGATGAAATTAAGTCTGAGAAAGTGTTGGTTTTTGATAAACTAATTATGCGGGAAAGCTGGCAATAATTTATTTAATTATACTATAAAACCGAGGTGATTTTATGGTTCTAGGTTCAGCAGGGCCTAAACAAGTTGCAGAATATGCTGCCAAGCACAGACTGGTATTTGAAGAACATCTATGCAAAGGCTGCGATTTATGCGTGTGGGTATGCCCTAAAAACATATTGAAACTGGATTTGGAAAGGGTAAACGGCAAAGGCTACAATCCTTCCATATGCTTTAATATCGAAGATTGCATAGCCTGCGGCATGTGCGCCAAAATTTGTCCTGATTCTGTTATAAAGGTGGAGCGTGATATATAATGAAAATTTTGATGAAGGGGAATGAAGCCATATGTGAAGCGGCTATCAAAGCAGGCTGCAAAGCATTTTTCGGCTATCCCATTACCCCGCAGAATGAAATTCCCGAATATATGTCCTATCATCTTGTAAGCGCCGGGGGTGCATTTGTACAGGCGGAATCAGAGATAGGCGCAATTAATATGTGTTACGGAGCGGCGGCGGCCGGAGTGCGGGTTATGACCAGTTCATCCTCTCCCGGTATTGCTTTAAAGCAGGAAGGTATTTCCTATTTAGCGGGCGCAATGCTACCCTGTGTTATAGTAAATATATCTCGTTCCGGCCCCGGCCTTGGCGGCATTTTGCCGGCGCAGGGTGACTATTTCCAAGTTACAAGAGGCGGCGGCAACGGTGACTATTATATGCCTGTCTATGCGCCGTATTCCGTTCAGGAAGCCACGGACATTATATTTAAGGCTTTTGATATAGCCGATAAATACCGCACGCCTGTAATAGTTATAGCGGACGGCATGCTTGGGCAAATGATGGAACCTGTTGAGATTGTGGAAAAAACTCCTTTAAAAACCGATAAATCTTGGGCAACAGACGGCAATTCAGATAAACGTCCAAGAAATATTGTAAACTCTCTTAACCTTAATGCCGAAGGGTTAGAGCAAATGAATATCGAACGCTTTAAGCAATATGACGAGATAAAAGAAAAAGAAACAATGGTTGATTGCCGTGTGAAGGATGGGGATGAAATTGCGATAGTTGCATACGGCGCACCCGCCCGCATTGCCATAAATGCCATTGATGAATTAGAAAAAGACGGCATAAAAGCCGGTCTTATACGCCCAATAACCCTTTGGCCTTATCCATATGATATTTTCCAAAATTTGCCAAGTTCTGTAAAACATATTTTGGTCTGCGAACTGTCTATGGGCCAAATGATTGATGATGTAAAAATTGGTGCGGCCGGTAAATATCCCATACACTTCTATGGGCGTTGCGGCGGCGTTGTTTTTGACCCGTCAGAAATAGCCGATGCGGCAAGAAAAATTGTAAGGGGGACAAATAATGGCTAAAGTGGTATATGAAAAAACTCAGGGCCTGTCCGAAATACCTTTGTCCTATTGCCCGGGATGTACCCACGGTATTATTCATAAATTAATTGGCGAAAGTCTTGTAGAGCTTGGCGTTTTAGAAAAAACCATCTCTGTTGCTCCTGTTGGCTGTTCCGTCATGGCATATGACTTTTTTAACTGCGACGGTATACAGGCAAGCCACGGCAGGGCCCCTGCTGTTGCATGCGGCGTAAAGCGCACCAATCCCGATAAAATTGTGTTTACTTATCAAGGTGACGGCGATTTAGCGGCCATTGGCACTGCCGAAATAGTCCATGCAGCACATAGAGGTGACAATATTACCGTCATCTTTGTAAATAATGCTATTTATGGTATGACAGGCGGACAAATGGCACCAACTACTCTTATTGATATGAAAACCTCTACAAGCCCGGTTGGCAGGGCAGAAAAACTTACAGGCAAACCCATACTGGTAAGCGAGCTTTTGGCACAAATCCCTTCTGCAACCTATATTGAAAGGGTTTCGTCACATGATATCCCTAATATAACCAAAGCCAAAAAAGCCATTAAAAAGGCATTCCAAAATCAAATTGACGGCAAAGGCTTTTCTATGGTAGAAATTCTTGGCACATGCAGTATCGGTTGGAATATGACACCTGTTGAATCAATGGGCTTTGTTGTTGACCATATGCTGCCATACTTCCCCTTGGGCGTATTCAAGGATGAAGGGGGTGTCGCATAATGACAAAGATTCTTTTCTCCGGCTTCGGCGGCCAAGGTGTGTTGACATTGGGCCAGCTTATTGCCAGCATTGCCCTTAACAAAGGCAAAAAGGTTACGTGGATGCCCTCTTATGGCGCAGAAATGCGGGGCGGAACAGCAAATTGCTCTGTCATTATCTCCGACAAAATGATAGGCAGCCCCATTGCTTCCACAAATATTGATATTCTTTGTGCAATGAACGGCCCATCCATTACCAAATTTTTGGATAAAGTACGCCCGGGCGGCCTGGTTTTTGTAAATTCCTCTATCGTAACAGATGAAATTAAGCGCAAAGATGTGGAAGTGCTGCCTATAGATGCCTCTAATATTGCTGTTAAAATAGGTAATCTGCGTGTTGCTAATATGGTTATGCTTGCCGGTTTTTTGCTAAAGACAGACCATTTTACATTTGAAGATGTAGAAGAAGTGCTGCACCAGCGTTTTAAGGCGCGTCACGCAAATCTTATACCGCTTAACATTGAGGCTATTAAACAGGGGATGGAAGCGGCGCAGTAAAACTTAAACAGACACATTATAATCAAAACTTTCGTAGGGGCGGCTTATACCAACTTACAACCTATCCAGCACTAACTAACTTGTCTTTTTGCTGCAATGCTTCGGTCAAAAAATCTTATGTGTCTTTGGACACACTGCGATTTTTCGCCCTTTGCTTTGCGGCAAAAATCCTGCGTTATTTAGCACTGTTTAGATTGCAAGTTGGTATAAGCCGTCCGCTGTACGAAATAGATATACTTCTATTTAGGGGGGAACTTAATGAATAACTTAAACAAAGAGTATTTTCTTGCCATAGATTTGGGGGCAAGCTCCGGAAGGCATATTTTGGGAAGTTTGGTTAACGGCACTTTGGTTATGGAAACTGTACATAGTTTTAAAAATGAAATGATACGCAGAAATGATAATTTATGCTGGGATATAAATTATTTATTTGAACAGATACTAATAGGGCTTAAAAACTGCCATGACCTGGGCAAGACTCCTAAAAGCGTCGCCATAGATACTTGGGGCGTGGATTTTGTTCTGCTGGATGCAAATAATGAAATTTTGGGAGATACTGTTGCATATAGGGATGAAAGAACTCGTGGTATTGCCCAAAAGTCTTTTAACATCATGTCAAGTGAGATGCAATATGAAAAAACAGGCATAATTCCGCATGAATTTAACACAGTTTATCAATTGCTTGCAATAAAAGAAAAACACCCGCAATATTTATCAGATGCTCATAGCTTTCTTATGCTACCTGAATATATTAACTTTTTGCTTACGGGTGTAAAAAAATCTGAGTATACAAATTCCAGCACTACAGGTATGCTTAATGCCTTTACTAAAGATTGGGATAAGGATATACTTACAGAATTTGACTTGCCGCTGCATATCTTTTCAAAACCTGACCTTCCGCCGATTTCCTTGGGCAGTTTAAGGCCCGAAATAGTTGAAAAAGTGGGATTTGATACCAATGTTATTTTAACGGCAGCGCATGACACGGCTTCGGCGGTTGCCGCAACTCCATTTAAACAAATTTCGGATGATGCGCTCTTTTTAAGCTCCGGAACATGGTCTTTATTGGGTGCAGAGATAAAAAGTCCAACAACAAGCAGTGCGGCGAAAAAAATGGGTTTATCCAACGAGGGCGGCTTTGGCGGCAACATACGTTTGCTTAAAAATATCATGGGATTATGGATGATACAATCTGTTGTTAAAGAGTTAAGCAATAAACAAGAAGAATATTCATATGCAGAGTTGGATAAAATGGCAGAATTATCGGACATTGCTTCTGTTATTGACCCCGAGGATGATACTTTTTTTGCACCTGAAAGTATGATATCTGCTATTCAGGATGCCTGTAAAAAAAGCGGGCAAACTGTGCCGCAAAGACCGGGAGAACTTGCAAAGGTGATATACAAAAGCCTTGCTGTATGCTATAAAAAGTCAATTGAGGAATTTGAGGAATTGTTTAATAAAAAATTTAATACTCTGCATATAATAGGCGGCGGCTCCAGGGCCGGTTATCTAAATCGTCTTACAGCCGAAATTACAGGCAAAAAAATAATTTGCGGCCCGGTGGAGGCAACAGCCTTGGGGAATATAATCGTCCAGATGATGCATTGCGGTATTTTTAACAGCCTTTCGGAAGCAAGAGGGCATATTGCAAATACTCTTGATAAATAATTTCATATATTACCATTATGAAGGAAAACCTTATCTCTATAGACAAAATGCTAAAGGAAGTAGAATAATATGAAAAATACCAGCTTAATTTTGTCAAATTGCATAGACTACATAAAGCTGTTTGATGCCATTTCTCACCCTATGAGAATTAAGATTATCGGCATACTTTCAGAAAAACGCCGATATGTAAGCGAATTGGCAAAGATTTTGAATATAAGCAGACAGCTTCTTTACATGCATTTAAAGAAGCTGGAAGAAGCGGCAATTGTAATGGGGAGCTATGAAACTTCAGAATCAGGCAAATCTATGAAATACTATGAAGTGCTGGATTTTGATATTCATTTAACGCCTGAACTGCTGGCAGGGCTGTCAAAAGAAATTCTAATTGAATTAGATATCAAATCATAAAAACCGTAACCTCGTAAGATGCGTGCTGTGAGGGGGTGGAAATAACGATATTAATAATTATTTAGTTGCCAGTTTTTTGTTTAAGACTATTGGTAAAATTTCATTTGTTATGTCCAAATAAGTTAAATTATCTGGAATGGAATCAAATAATGATATTCGCTCCATCTCACTGTCGCACGGTATTTCACCCAAAGTATGAACCTGTGCAATAAAAACCTGACTATTCGCATGTATATAGACTCCGCTGATGGTTCCTTTGGCTGAATAATCGCAAAGTGGTTCAATATCAAACTCTACTGCACCTGATTCTTCGTATAATTCTCTTTTTGCGGCTTCCAATGGTGTTTCTCCAACTTCAATATGTCCACCCTGAGTTTCCCATGTTGTTCTTTCTTTATGCTTGCTAAACAACCATTTGCCTTTATAAAAGGCAACAATATCAACCCATAAATAATTGCCCAGTGTATTAAAAGGATATGACTTGCATTCCAATTTGCACTCCATGTTTACCTCCGCAACGTATAAACTCTGCACTCGTACCACTCATGGTACATAAGTACGCCCTTTATTTTTAGCCAAATGGAAAATTATAACAAGTCTAAATATTTCCATTCAGCCAGTAAAGTGATTTTATCATAACTTTAATATTTCTGTGATAAAATTATCCGAACTGCGTTATTTCCGCCCTTCACAGTACACTTCATATGGGTAGCTTGCAGCCGCCCATATAATGTTACGTAATTCAAGGGAAAAAAATTAGAAAAAAATTCTTGACAAATGTAAAAAGCTAATGTAAAATGGGGTTATGTAGTATCAAGGGATGGTTTTCTAACCCATCCCTACACAATAGAAGAAGGGCATTTGTTAAAAACGTGCTTGCCCGGCGTAAGACGTCGAAATCTCTCCAGGCAAGCACCAACAAACAAGTCCCTTCGGACCTAAGAATAATTATACACTTTCTTAGGTCTTCTTGTCAAGCAGAAATTCCATCCCTTGATAAGACAAATAAGCCTGTAAAGGAGAGTGGTTTTTTTATTCTCAAGCATTTATCATACAGATGATAAGATGCTTTTAAAAATTTGATAAATAGTCTAGGGAGACTATACTGTTCTTGCCCCGGTTCTTATTGAGCCGGGGCTTCTCAATTATCAACGTCAATTTATTTCACCGGCTTTAGTATAACAACCCCAAGCGGCGGCAAGCGCAAGCCCACAGAAAACTGCTTACCATTACATAAAATTTCGGCATGCCGAAGCACTTCGGTATTCACAACGCCGCTACCGCCGTATTTTGTGTCATCTGAATTAAGAATTTCTATATAATCCGCTGTATGATGCAGACCGACGCGATGGTCTTCTATGGGATTTGGCGTAAAGTTGCAGACAAATATAAGTGTTTCGTCAGGATTGTCCGAAAAACGGGCAAAGGATATTACAGACCTGCTGTGGTCATGAACATCTACCCAGCTAAAACCTCTTTCGGCAAAGTCGTCAAACCACATTGCCCTTTCATTTTTATAGATGTGGTTTAGGTCTCGTGTGAAATTCTGCATTTGGTTGTGGTGGTCATATTCCAACAAAAACCAATCAAGCGGACGCTTTTCATCCCATTCTATAAACTGGCCAAGCTCACCGCCCATAAAAAGCAGCTTCTTGCCGGGGTGCCCATACATAAAGCCCAGCGCAGCACGCAGGTTGGCAAATTTTTGCCAAATATCCCCCGGCATTTTGGATAGTAGTGACTTTTTGCCGTGAACCACTTCATCATGTGATAATACCAACACAAAGTTTTCGGAATATGCATACATCATGCCGAAAGTTAGGAAAGTATGATGATACCGCCTATATATGGGGTCACGCGACATATATGCCAAAAAGTCATTCATCCAGCCCATATTCCATTTAAGGTTAAAGCCCAGACCGCCACTGTCTACATGCCTTGAAACACCTTCATATGATGTAGATTCTTCCGCCACCATAAGCACATGCGGATAACGCCCCAAAATTACCGAATTCATATGCTTAATAAATTCAATGGCATCCAGGTTCATATTTCCGCCGTATCTGTTGGCAATCCATCCACCGTCATTTTTTGAGTAATTTAAATAAAGCATGGAAGCCACGGCATCTACGCGCAGTCCGTCTATATGATATTCCTCTATCCAAAATAAGGCATTGGCAATGAGAAAATTCTTAACTTCCTGGCGTCCGTAATTAAATACCAAAGTGCCCCAATCGGGATGTTCTCCCTGGCGGGGGTCTTCATGTTCATAAAGTGCAGTTCCGTCAAATTTTTCAAGGCCGTGCGCGTCCTTTGGGAAGTGCGCCGGAACCCAATCCAAAATAACGCCTATATTATGCTTGTGGCAATAATCTACAAAGTACTTAAATTCATCGGGATTTCCAAAGCGGGACGTAGGAGCATAATAACCGGTTACTTGATATCCCCAGCTTCCGTCATAAGGATATTCCGAAACAGGCATAAGTTCGATATGTGTATATCCCATTTTCACAACATAATCCACAAGTTCATGCGCTAAGTCTATATAGGTCATAAACTCTCCGTTTGGGGCTTTCTTCCAGGAACCCAAATTTACCTCATATATATTTATCGGGCCGTTAAGCGGGTGATGCTCGTTACGGCCGGTAATCCAATTATCGTCTTCCCATTTATATTTGCTTATGTCGTATATAAGGGAGTTTGTAGAAGGGCGCAGTTCGCTGAATTTTGCATAGGGGTCGGATTTTTGCAGCAGCACTCCGTCACGGGTCTTTATTTCAAATTTATAGCGGTCATATTGTTTTAAATCAGGCACAAACAGCTCCCAAATACCTGAGTTTTGGCGCAAGCGCATAACATGACGGCGGCCGTCATAGTTGTTAAAATTGCCGATTACACTGCATCTTGCCGCATTGGGCGCCCACAAGGCAAATAAAACACCTTCTATGCCTTCTACCGTGGTTATATTGGCTCCCAGTTTATATGCGACCTCATAATGCGTGCCTTGCCCAAACAAAAACATGTCAAAATCTGTTAAAACTAAAGGGAAAGAATAAGGGTCGTGATATGCAAACTGTTCGCTGTTGTCAAATTCTGCTTCAAGCATATATCTAAACCATTTGCTTTTGCCTGTTATCTCCCCTTCATAAAAACCATCAGCATGGATTTTTTCAAGATGCCATTTTTCGTATGTATTTGGGTCCAGAACAGAAATTCTCTGTGCATCAGGCACAAAGGCGCGCACAAAAAGCTTTTCTTCGCCGCCCGCTGTAACTTCATGCATACCCAATATCTGATGCGGGTCTGCATGTGATGCTCCTACTATTTGAAGAATATCGGTCATACTTACGGTAGATAACATAATATCAACCTTTCCCTAAGTTAATCTTTAGTGCATTAGCACTATCCCCTGATATACTTACCCTGCTCAAATTTTTCATGCACAACACTTACTGCTTTTTCTGCCTCTTTTTCGTCAATTAAAACGCTTGCACGGATTTCTGATGTAGAAAGAGAATCTACACTGATACCTATATCATATAAAGCTTCAAGCATAAGCGAAGGGACAGTGGGATTGGTAGACATACCGGCAGAAACAACAGAAATTTTTGCCAGTCCGCTTTGATGATAGGCAGAATCGTGCGCAAGCTTGTTGTTGTCCTTAATGATTTCCATAGCGTAAGAAAGGTCTGTTTTAGAAACCGTGAAGGAAATATCTATAACATCACCGACTTTTTTGGTTTGCCGCAAAAAATCTATGGATATGTCGCCTTGGTTCATAAGGTCAAATAATTTAAACCACACGCCCGGGCCGTCATTTATGCCGGACATATTGATGCGCACTATATCTCTATCAAGCGTAACGCCGCTTATTAATGTTCCTTCCACTCTGCTCTCCTCCTTTATTACTGTGCCTTCTCCATCTTCCATGCTGGACTTTACTACTAATTTTACACCATATTTCTTGGCCAGACCAACAGAGCGTTTAGCCAAAACATTTGCGCCTAGTGCAGCCAGCTCCAGCATTTCAAAATAGCTTATAGAAGCCAGCATCCGGGCATTTTTGACTATGCGCGGGTCAGCGGAAAATATGCCGGGTACATCTGTATAAATCTCGCAAATATGCGCTTTTAGAGCCGCTGCCAAGGCAACGGCTGATGTATCGGAGCCGCCTCGTCCCAATGTGGTAAAATCTCCCCTGCGGTTAACGCCTTGAAAACCTGCAATCACTACAATATGGTTGTTATCAAGTTCCAGATTTATGCGCTCTGTGTCAATTGACTTTATGCGGGCATTTCCGTGAGAGGAAGTGGTGCTTATGCCGGCCAGCCATGCATCTAAAGAAACAGCGGAATATCCAAGCCGCTGTATAGCCATGGCCAAAAGGGCGCAGGAACGCTGTTCGCCTGTGGCAAGAAGTGCATCCATCTCTCTTTTAGAAGAATTTGGATTAACACGCATAGCTTGCTCTATAAGTTCATCGGTAGTATCGCCCATAGCGGAAACTACAACTACCACTTTATTGTCCTTTTTGCGGGCGGAAACCACCCGCTTTGCTACATTTGCAATGCGGTTTTCATCAGCAACAGAACTGCCGCCGTATTTTTGAACAATAAGCAAATATCCCACCTCATTAATATGCCAAACACAGTTATAAACATTGTATTTCATATGCGACATAGAGTTTACTAACTATAATATACCATTTATCTGCTGAAAAATCAATATATTTTCTTGACTAATATATGCCGAAGTATATATAATGGAGTATATTGCCCCGCCGTTTAAATGGTGGAGTAATAGAAAGGGAGTATCAGGGATGATAAGGGCATTGCTTGTAGATTATAACCCGGAAATAATAAATTATTACAAAGGATATCTAAAGAGCTATCCTTTAGTTCGCATTGCGGCTACTTTAAGTGAATCTTCTGCTGATAAGTTTTTTGATGTTATAAAAAACAAGAATATTAATTTTATCATCATGGATATAAGGTTTTTTGCCCTTGCGTCTCTTAGGATAATATCTCAAGTACAAGACGAGTACCCGCATGTTAAAATGCTTATTTTGGGTACATATGAAGACCATGACTATCTTCGTGCGGCTATGGAAAGAGGTGCGGCGGACTATTTGTACAGGCCTTTGAAAAGCCGAGAGTTTGAATTGTGCATGGGGCGCATTATAAAGATTTTTGAAGCGGCAGAGCTTAAAAAGCAGGAAGCTGCACAAATTTTGAAAGAATATGACCAAAGCATATCTCTTTTCCGCGATAGGTTTTTAACAAATCTGGTGGGCGGCGTTTTGGTTGATGAAGTTGAAGTAAATGAGTCGATGGATTATTTTGGTCTGGAAATAGACAGTCCGTATACTGTTTTTGTTCTGCGCATAGACCATTTTCGTCAGGTTATAGCTGAAATGAATGAAAAGCAAAAACATTTGCAGGTATATTCTGTTTATTATGTGGTGCGTAAATTTCTTGAAGAAAGAAAACTTGGCCTTATTTTTATTAATAGCTTTAATTCCATATCCTGTATTCTTGGCGGCCTTGCTTCCTTGGATGAATTGATAGATATTTGCAAAGAAATTAAGGATGAAGTTGCGCAAAAAACAGAATTATCCGTTACCATTGGTTTGGGCCGTCCTTATAATAGTATTTTGGACCTTAGCATTTCTGCAAAAGAGGCTGAATCTGCCTTGCGCTACCGTTATTTGCTTGGATATGACACTACCATACCTATTGACTTTGTAGAATCCGACAACCATGTGACATATCGGTATCCCGCTAAAAAAGAAAGCCTTTTGGTATACACTGCGGTTGCCGGGGAATATGAATATGCAAAAAGGCTGCTTGGCCAAATTCTTGGGTCTTTAGAAGCCAGCCGTCTGCCGGAGCGCATACTGCCTAAGATTATCATGAATATTGTAATCAGTATAAGCCGTCTGGCGAGTGAACAGCATATGGACACCGAAGCCCGTTTTAGAGAGTTTTTTAACTTTGGGCACATACTTTCAATTAATACAATTGATGAAGCCAGAACTTATTTGGAAGCGGCTCTTATGAGTTTTTGCGGATATATCAGCGGCCAGCGGGAAGAAAGCGCAGATAAGGCTGTTACAGATATTACAGCATATATTGACAATAAATATTATGAAGATATATCGCTTGAAAGCCTTGCGCAAAGCCGCCGAACAACGCCGGAATATCTGGACAAAATTTTCCGTGCCCGCATGAAAACCAGCATAAAAGACTATTTAACCACTTTAAGAATGCAAAAAGCCAAGGAAATTTTGGTGCATGAGGAAGTGGAGGATGATGTGGTGGCTGTGCGAGTGGGCTACAGAGATGTAAGAGTGTTTCGGAGTATATTTAGGCGCAGAGAGGGTATGATGCCGCAGGAGTTTATGCGGCTGCGCAGGTAGAGTAGGGGTGGCCTGCGGCCGCCCGAAACTTGCGCATAGACCAAGTATATATAATGTTAGAGGATAGTACCGTTTAAAAATATTGACATTTTATTAAATTAAATGTATAATAATTATTATCAAATAAGTTATACAAAGGTGTGCCTGAACACCACCTTTAAAAATATTAAAACAGGAGGATTTTTTTATGAAAATTTCCGTAAGGTCCCTAACAATTATGGCTACTGTTGCGGCGTTATATGCGGCCGTTACTGTGGCCCAGGCCCATATAGGTTTTGGCCCGATACAGTTTCGCGTAGCGGAGTCCCTTAATCTATTGGCCTTTTTTAATCCTATTTTTGCCCCGGCTGTGCTTCTTGGCGTGTTTACCGCAAATCTTTTTTCGCCATATGGTTTGGTAGACATTGTTTTTGGTACGGGAGCGTCACTAATAGCCCTTATTTTTATTCTGGCTACTAAAAAATTCACAAACTCTTTGCTTCTTGCCAGCCTTTGGCCAACTATCGTAAATGCACTGGTTATTCCTTTGGTCTTTCTAATTTACGGCGGTGTGCCAATCACTTTTGCAAATTTTGGCCCCTTTGCGGCTTCGGTAGCTGTCGGGCAGTTTGTGGTGGTAACATTGTTCGGCTATACCCTTTGCCGCGTACTAATGGCACGTAACCCCAATTTCATTGCTATCTTAAAAAGCATCTAGAACTAAAATACATAAAAACCCGCAGAATTATACTGCGGGTTTTTGCTTTAAATCAATATTATTTATGTCGGCTTTTTAATTATTCGCCGGTATATTCAGCCATACGTCTAAGACCGTCAACTCTTTCGTCCATAGCTTGTTGAGCGCCGGCAGCCATAATAGAAGCGACTTGAGCTTCCCAAACTGCGTCAAACTGGTCAACAGGAGCAGTTATAGCGGCAACAAGAGCATTGGATGCCAATGTTTGGAAGGTAGGACCAAATTCTGCATTAAACGGCAGACCTCCCGGAATTTGAAAGATTGGCATTTGGCGGCCATTTGTCAAAGCAATTTCCATAGATTCTACAACAAGATCCGGGTCAATACCGGGGAAGCCGAGAGAAAGAGCAAGAGCATTTGCCCTAACGCTTCCAAAATCCGGAGGAGAGCCGACAACAAGCGTCAAGTCAACGTTGTTTGGAGAGTACATTCTGTACGGCCCTTCATTATCGGTGCTGAACAATATCGGTAATTCGTAACCTTCAAGATTAACAATATTGTGATGGATGCCTTCATAACCTGTTTGAAGGAACAATCTGTTTTCAAGACGGCTCATCCAGTTAAGATATTCAAGAGCACCAACAGGATTTTGGCTTGTTGAAGGGATAAACACATGGAAACCATGAGCTTCATAAGTTATTTTTTCAGTAAGGCCGGAAACAGGGTTCGGGAATGGGTCGATTGGAATAAAGCGAGCGTTAGGGTCAACTTCATTCAATCTGTTCATGATGTCAGGAGTGCTTCTCCAAAGATTATCCCAGTTGTGGATATATGCGCCGACTTGGTTTGAAATTGTAAGGTTGTCGGTCATTTCGTCGCCGTCATGCAGCATAAAGTCAGCAAACAAAAGACCTTCGTTAAACATGTAGTTAAGTATTCTTACGCCGTCTGCATAGCCAGGGAAGAGGAAGAACCTGTCACCGACGTGATGGATAAATCTTTCTTCATCAGTCATGTTGGGGTCAATAAAAGATTCAAGAAGAGTGGAAGCTCTCCAGCGAACATCCTGCGTCATAGCCAAAGGAATCATATTTGCAACACCGAGAACATCAGCATTATCTCTGAAAGCTTTAAGGGTGTCTACAAATTGGTCATGAGTGGTAGGAATTGGCAAGCCAAGAGTTTCCAGCCAATCTGCACGAATGAAGGTGCCTGTACGAGCAAGACCGCTTGTAGAGCGTCTTTGCATGATAGAGAAAACTTCACCGCTGAGAGGGTCTTGGTTTTGCCAAAGCAAGCTGCCAACCCAGTCGTTAAGATAGTTAAGTCTTGGAAGATGTTCGGTCAGGAGGGGTTCCATGTTAAGGATACCGCCTTGACGGCCAAATGTAGAAACAAGACCGCCGTTCCAAGTCATTGCTAAGTCAGGCATCATGCCTGCAGCAAAAAGGTTTGGCACAACATCGCCTTCATCCCAGCGTCCGATAGCTTCAAAAGTAACTACCATATTAAGCTCTTCAAGAACTTGTTCTGCTATCCAACGTGTAAAGAAATTGTCAGCAGAGTTTTGGTGCCCTTCACCGCCGCGGTCCCAAGTAAGAACAGAAAGATATGTTCTTTCTCTTTCTTCAGCTGGCGGCGGAGTTGTGTCATTGTCCGCTGTTTCCCCTTGGGCAGGAGTTGCGGTAGGTGTAGGTGATGCAGCAGCAGGTTGATTACCACCTCCGCAAGCAGCAAGTGCAAACAGAATAGCAGCTGCAAGTGCTAAAGTCACAAACTTTAATACTTTTTTCATTTTGATGTTACCTCCTTTAAGGTTTGGCTGTATAAGCCTACATGTAATGTTACTTTTCTTTGTTGCATTTCTATTTATTCCTTAACAGCACCCAATGTCACCCCGGCAATAAAATATCTTTGAAGCCAAGGATATATTAATAAAATAGGTACTGTAGCAATCATGATAGTGGCGGCTCTTAAGGACTCTGTAAGACCGCCGAAGTCCAAACCGCCGAGGCCTTCCATGGCGGCTGTTTCAATATTTGTTGCGGCATTTATAAGTTGATTCAACAAAAGCTGTATTGGAAAGAGATGACGGTGAGAAGGCATTATATAAATTAACGCATCGGCAAAGCCATTCCATCTTCCAATGGCAATAAACAAACTAATTGTAGCCAAAACAGGTGCGGACAACGGAAGATATATTTTAACTAAAATTTGGAAAGGATTAGCTCCTTCAACTTCGGCGGATTCTTTTAAGCTTGCAGGTATTCCAAAGAAAAATGCCCGCATAAGTATCACGTTAACAACACCTATTGCATTAGGAATAACAAGCACCCAAAAAGTGTTAAGAAGATTTAAGTCTCTCATCAATATAAAATTAGGAACCATCCCAACGCCGAAAAACATTGTGAAAATCATCATAAATGTAAAAACTCTGCGTCCTTTAAGATTATCATAAGTAAGCGGAAATGCCGTAAGGATTACCAGTGTTAAAGAAACCACAACAGCAGTAACTGTCAGATATGTCGTAAACCACAAAGAAGTTGTATATGCCGAATCCATCAACACCAAGCGATAAGCATCCGTTTGCCAATCAACAGGCCACAAAAATACCTGCCCCAAAGAAATTGCATTTGCACCCGAGAAGGAACGTGCAAAAATATTTATCATTGGCGCAAATGTGACGAATACAAGAATTATGAATAAAAGAACCAGTAAATAATCCACAATGGTTTTTCTGTCACGAAGACTGGAGCTTTCGTCACGCTTGTCGTCTATTCTTCTACTTTGATCCATATGCACATACCCCCTTTAAAATAATCCGCGCTCGCCTGCCCGGCGTGCCAAGACATTAGCAGTAACAAGCAATGCGACATTGATTACTGATTGGAAAACAGATACAGCGGTAGCAAGCGAATATTGGAAATTCAAGAATGCTCTGCGGAAAACCCAAGTGGATATAACGTCAGCTCTTGCAAAAACAGCGGGATTGCCCAATACAAATGGGCGGTCGAATTCAATTCCTACCATCGAGCCAACATTAAGTATAAGCAGAATAATTATTGTTGGCATCAAGCAAGGGATTGTAACATAAATAATTTTTTGGAAACGGCTTGCACCGTCCACATCGGAAGCTTCGTAAAGCTCGGGATTGATGCCCGAAATAGCAGCAAGATAGATAATTGTACCAAATCCTGCACTTTTCCAAATGCCAAGACCAATGTAAGTTGCAACCCAATGCCAAGGCTGCGTCATAAAGGGTATGCTCGTATCAAAAGTTTGGTTAATCATGCCTAAGTTTGTGGCAAAAAGCTGTATCGCCATGCCGCCTACAACAACCCATGATATGAAGAAAGGCATATACAATACGGTTTGTGCAAAACGCTTAAAGAATTTGAATTTAAGCTCATTAAGCAGCAAAGCCAAAATTATTGGAGCGGGAAAACCGAAAATTAAATCTAATACATTCAATGTCAATGTATTGCGGATTGCCGGCCAGAAGTCGTGCAGAGCAAAAGCATGCCTAAACCAGTCAAGTCCGACAAAAGGTGTCTGCCAAAGACTTGGCTGGAACAAATTCCAGTCGGTAAAAGCAACCCAAACATACACCATCGGCACATAACGGAAAATAATAAAGAACGCCGCAGGCAGTATCAACATTGCATATAGCATCCATGTACGCTTTAAGTAGCCGCCAATAGTAGCTTTGTGCTTTGGAGGGGGTTTTACATTAGTCATACATTATACCTCCCTAATCTTTATATCAACCCAAGCTGATTTTTTATATTATCATCCAGATGTAAATTTATTCTGACGCATGCGGAACCGCAAAGTTTCTGGCTTTGTTCGTCGGGCTGGCTTACTCCTGCAAAAATGGCAAAGTTTTTGGAGCTTATATAACGCTTACCTTCGTTATCCACAATATCAAAAGCAGTTTTGTCAATTTCTATTATAATGTCCTGAACTTCATCGGGCTTGATGCAGATTCTCTTAAAACCTATAAGCCTATGATTTTTTACCGCATGCTCAGATTCCAAGTCTTTTATATAAATTTGCACCACTTCTTCTGTCTGCATTTTTCCTGTGTTGCGGACGCTGGCTTTCAAACCGCCATCAGTTAATTCCAGGCTGTTAACCTCCACTTTGGAATACGTCAGACCATATCCAAAAGGATATAACACATTATTCTCGGCAAAGCGGTATGTGCGGTTGGTCATGGCATAGTCTGCAAAATCCGGCAGAAGGTCGGCATTTTCGTAAAAAGTGACGGGAAGTTTACCCGAGGGTGAGGTCTTTCCGAATAAAATATCCGCCAAAGCTTCTCCGCCGTGTGAACCGGGATACCAAGCCTGTATGATTGCATCTGCTTTATCGGCTTCTACATTTAGTGAGCTGCCGGAAGCAATAACGACAACAGTAGGTTTGCCGGCTTCGAGCACTTTTTCTATAAGAAGGCGTTGGCTGGCGGGAAGTTTAAGGTCATATTTATCGCCTGAATTAAATTCGTTTCCGGCATCGCCTTCTTCGCCTTCCAGCATGGCATCCAAGCCGACACAAAGTACCACAATATCGCTGTGCTTGGCAGTGGCAACAGCTTCGGCAATACGGTCATTGGGTCTTGCCAGCCCGGACGTGCCTTTTTTATACAAATGACTTCCTAAACTATAATATACTCTTCCCTGGAAGGCTTTCTTTATGCCCATTAAGAATGTATCATACTGCTCGGCGGTGCCGAAATAGTTGCCTATAAGGGCATCCCTGCTGTCGGCATTGGGACCGATTACACCTATCGTATTATATTTTGAAGCATCAAGCGGCAGCAATCCATTGTTTTTAAGCAAAACCATAGAGCGTTTAGCTGTTTTTAATGAATAATCCATATGTTCTTTACATGAAATGACATCAAAAGGAATATTATCATATTCACAATTTTCATCAAAAAGTCCCAACCTGATTCTTGTGCGCATGGCAACCACAGCAGCAGAAGTTATTTCTTCCTCGCTTATAAGGCCCTCATTATAGGCATCCATGATATGCTCATACACATATCCTGCGCAGATATGGCAGCCTGTTTTAAGCGCAACGGCGGCAGTTTCTTCCACGGTTTTTGTAAGGCCGTGCTTTGTATGAAAATCCTCAAGTGCTCTGTAGTCTGATACAAAGTAGCCGTTAAAGCCCCATTCATTAAGTTTGCCCATAAGAAATTCACTGGCGCTTGCACCTTCGCCGTTTACTCTGTTATATGCACCCATAACGCCTTCAACGCCTGCTTCTACAAGTGCTTTAAAGTGAGGGAGATATGTTTCTTCCATATCTTTTGGGTTTGCTATGGCATCAAACTCGTGGCGTACCCCTTCGGGTCCGCTATGTACTGCATAATGCTTGGCACATGCGGCGGCTCTCATAACAGGGCCGTCACCTTGTATGCCTTTTACAAATGCTACACCCAGTTTTGATGTAAGGTATGGGTCTTCGCCGTAAGTTTCATGCCCTCTGCCCCATCTGGGGTCCCTGAACATATTTATATTGGGCGACCAAAGGGTAAGGCCTTTGTAGATATCCCTGTCTTCGTGGCTGGAATACATATTGTATTTTGCCCTTGTTTCTATAGAGGTTATTTCTCCCACTTTATGAAGAGTTTCTTCATCAAAAGTGGCAGCCAGAGCTATAGCCTGCGGAAACATTGTGGCTGTTCCTGCACGAGCCAAGCCGTGGAGCCCCTCGTTCCACCAATTATATTCGGGAATATCAAGCCTTGGTATAGCGGGAGCTTTATAATTAAGCTGCCCTGCCTTTTCTTCCAGTGTCATTTCGGCTACTAAAGCCAAAGCCCTTTCGTGGGCGCAAACTGTGGTATCAAGATATTTTTTCATTGAGGGCGCTCCTTGTAAAATATTCGTTTTGCGTGATTTCATATGGGTTACATCGATATTACAATGTTGTTACACTATTATATTAGCCTTTGGAGGTAAAAGCTTTTCAAATCTTGCTAAGTTCTTATCGGAAATTGCTAAACTTAGAAAAACCTGACAAAAGCCATATAAAATCAACCTTGTACATATTTCAACTTTACTTTTCTTATGCGTCATAATTTTGTGCAGATATTAATTTTGCATAGTATCTTAGGTAAAAGCGCCGCCGTAAGCCTATCTGTATGTTGTCAAACACGCCTTAAATCTTTTGATATTATTAAGAGAGCTTGGCGTAAAATTAAGAGAGCTTGGCGTAAAACCGAAGCTCTCTGTAATATCTTTATATTCCGGGCAATTCTTTATATGGAAAGCCGTATTGTGCCTGCCATTGCCCTTGCGAATTTATGATTTATTTTTCCACTCCACATGTCTCATACGGTTAATAGCCGCAAGCACTTCAAAAGCTCTGGGCACATCCATAAACCGTTCCATTGTGGTGAAAAAGCCTGAATCTACTACATTTAGGCTGTTTTGATTTATTTGTGCAATCAATTCATTTACTTCTGCGGCAATATCCGTTTCAGAATCGGCAGAACCTTTTTTGGGACTTAAACCTCGCATTGCAAGCGCTAAAGCTTCAAGCTCCGACAGACCGGCAGAACTTTTTGCCAAATATCTCAGTATAAACGCTAAAGCATTGACTTGAGCCGGTGTTGCGATGTCATGCAAGCTTCTGATGTCTATGCGCTCGTCACCTATAGCTATAAAACCGGTATCTGTCACCGAAAGCCGCTCTCGTCCGGCTCCTGTTGGATATGAAGAAAACTTTTCGGTAATGCTGCGTATATTGCTCCAATTTGCACAATCACACGGCATTTGGGCGGCCTGCACCAAAGCTTTTGCTGTTTCTGTAACTTCGCTCATTATAAATTCATCCATCATAAATATATTGTCCGCAACAGACAAATACTCACCGCTGCCTCCGATTACAAGGATTGTAGAAGTTCCTTTGCTGCAAAGTTCTCTAACTCTGTCGGTAAAGGGGGTAATCGGCTCTTTTTCGATAAGTTTTTTCATAACTGCATCACGTATCATAAAGTTTGTGGCAGAACGGTCTTCATCAATAAGCAGGAGCTTTGAACCAAAAGAAACAGCTTCCATAATATTCGCCGCTTGTGATGTAGAGCCGGATGCGTGGGTGGTGGAAAAATCACCCGGATTGCTGCCCGGAATCCATTTTATGAAAGGTGATATGTTTACAGAAGACACCGCGCGCCCATCTTCGGCAGTAATAGTAACTGCGCTGTCGTCCGTAATACATAATTCACGCCCGTCTCCTGCTATGTGATTGTAAATGCCGGCAGAAATAGCATTTAATACGGTAGATTTGCCTGAATATCCCCCGCCGGTAATTACTGTGACACCGCGCTTTATGCCTATGCCTTTAAAACCGGCCGCTTCAATTTCGTGTTCCGCCGGACTTTTAAATGGAATTGCTGTACTGTCCGGCCTGTCACTTCCGCGCTCTCTTGCCAATATGCTGCCGTTTGCAATAAAGGCGCAATAATCGCTTGTTTTTAAAAATTCCCTTATCCCTTTCTGCATTTTTTCCAGTTTAAGAACATCTTCAAGAGCCAATACATCAAATTCGTTTACAAATCGCTCTGCTGCATTAGGCATTTGTTTGCATAGCATTGTAATTGCCCTGTCCAGCCATTTGTGCGGCAACTGCACTTCCATGCGGATATGCAGGCAAAAAATGTCGTCAGGCGGACTAATATCGGGATTAACAAAAATCTCGTTGCATCTTAATTCTTCATAATCTTTGGCGGGATGCATAGCAAAGTAGGCCGCATTACGCAGCAATACTTGCGGGCCGGGTTCGTAAATATAAAACTTGCCATTCTCTTTGTCGGGTCTGGAACGATTGGCATATCCTTCATTAATGGCTTCAAAATAAGGTTTTACTGCCCTTAAACAGAAATCGGCGGCGGCCGGTGTTGCCGATGCTATCCTTAGCATCTCTGTTGGTATAGCAATGGTTATGGTTGGCCTGTCAATGGCCAGCTTGTGGGTGCGCTCAATTGTGTATGCAATACCATTATGCCAAAATGTCGGCTCTCTTCTTACGCCAAAGTTATCAGGCGAACGTCCGGCATAGATTACATGGCATTCTCCTTCATACAAGTCCTTTTGAGCGGGCCGCCCGCCGACATTAGTGCTGTAACGGTATGTGGTGGTCTTTTTGTCCATGAGCCCAAGATAATATCGTAGTCTTTTCAAGTGGAACCTCCTAAATTTGAGAGAATTCGGCACAAAATAAAAGCGCCGCAGGATAAAGCCGGCAGCGCAAAAAGACTATGATTACCCGAGGGTTAAGCTAAGTCGATGCGGACAAAATGGCTTTATCAATTATTATCGTCAATGCGGTTTTTCTCATTTTGTCCGACCTCCTTTTGGATTTTATGTTGGCAGGATTAGTATAGCATATTTATTTTTGGAATGCAAGAGAAATTTGAATAAGATTGTTATACTGCTAATTATACCATTTTGCAATCTATCCACAGCAATAAACTTGTCTTTTCGCTGCAACTCTTCGTCAGCTCCTCCTAGCGTGCCTTTGGGCACGGCGACGACGACAGTCGTCGGTTCCTTGATTTGCAACGAAAATCCTGAGTTTATTTATTTGTGTTTAGAATGCAAAATGGTATTACATGAGGTACAGGCTACATTCTATTACCGCAATGCGGACAACTGCGCATGTCCGCATCATACTCCTTTTCGCATTTGCCGCAAAGTTTTTGCGTAGCCGGATGAGAGATGTTTGTTTCAAACATCTTATTTTTAATTACAAAAATATCTTCGGCCGCATACGTAACAACCATTATAACGGCCAATTGCAGCAATCCGCCAAATATGGATGCCAAAATAATAATAAAACCCTGTAGTGCATTACTTGAAAGACCGGCCAGTATAAAGCCGGCTATTACAGCAACAACAAAACTTATGCAAGCCAGAACCCTTGCAATACTTATCCACGGACTCATAAATACACCCCTTTACAATAACAATGCCGCAAGCCCAATGGGTTTGCGGCATTGTGTAATTTATTTTCTACTCATTACTTTGCGGCTGACTATCGGCGGCACCCGCCGCATTTTTCAGCTTGCCCAAAATATCAATGCCGGTTAAAGCTTCAACTGTAGAGGGAAGGGTGGATATTATGTCGGTGACATATCCGGACACTTTGGATGCACCGCCACCCCCGCCATTGCCACTGTCAATAACAACGATTTTTTCGGTTTTAGACAGCGGCTCAGCCACATTTTTGGCAATTTCCGGCAGACGCTCTATAATCATTTGTGTAACAGCGGCATCATTATATTGCTTAAAGGCTTCGGCTTTTTTCATCATTGCTTCAGCTTCTGCAATACCTGTTTCTCTTATGATATCAACTTCAGCCATACCTTGCAGGCGCTTAGATTCCGCCATAGATGCACCTTCCATACGAATGGATTCGGCACGAGCCTGTGCATTTTGAATCTCACGGTATTTTGCAACATCAGCTTCTTTTTCAAGGCGGTATTTTTCGGCATCGGCTTGCTTTATGATGGTTGCTTGAAGCTCTTTTTCTTTACGCAATGCTTCTTGCTCTGCAAGCTCAATCTCTTTTTGCTTGCGGATAATCTCTACTTGCATATTAGTTTCGGTCACTTCTTTTTTAACTTTATTGGATTCTATTTCATAGGCAAGGTCAGCCACGGCCTTTGAAGTTTCCTGCTCTTTACGGAAAGCCTGTACCTTAAGTTCTTTTTCTTTAATAACCTCTGCCACTTGGGTTTCGGCTCTTAATCTGGCTTCCTCACCAAGGCGGCTGGCTTCTGCCGTACGGATTTTTGTTTCTTTGGCTGCTTCGGCTTCGGCAATTTGAGCGTCTTTTTTAACTTCGGAAATGCGCTTTTTACCAAGAGCCTGCAAATAACCATTGTTGTCAGAAATATCCCTGATGGTAAAAGTTTTAATTTCCAAACCCATTTCAGCTAAATCCTGTGCGGCATTGCCCTGAACTTCGCTTGCAAATTTTTCTCTGTCACGATAGATGTCTTCTACGGTAAGTTTAGAAATAATTTCACGCAGTTTACCTTCTAATACGTCTTTGGCAATGCCTTCAATAACGCTGATAGTGCGAGCTTCACTTCCGGCGTTAAACTGCTCTACGGCAGATAAAATGGAGTCTTTATCGGATTTGATTTTAATAACGGCAACGCCGTCTGCATTAATTCCCACGCCTTGCGCCGTCATTGCGCCGTCTCCGCCTGTACGCACCTCAATTTTCATATTCTCTAAAGAGATTTTATCGGTACGTTCAAAAATAGGCATAACAAGACCGCCGCCGCCGGAAATTACCCGCTTTTTAAGGCCGGTTACTATCATGGCTTTGTCTTGCGGCACTTTTTTCCATAGGGATAAAATGGCTATTAGCGCAAGAATAAAAACCAAAATGATTATCCCAATAATACCAAAAATAGCCATATCAATTCCTTCAAACATTTTCCTACCTCCGTTTATTTTAATTTGTTTTGTTTATACCTTTACACGAACATGATAAGTGTTTCTTTCTATATAAACAATTTCTACCTCTGTATTTCTTTTAATTTCATTGCCGTCCTCGCTTTTTGCCGGTCCCGATAATATTTTGTTGTCATATGTGTAAGAAATTTTTCCGTATCCGCCTTGCGGAATATGCTCCGCTACCCTGGCAGTAACGCCTATAATGCTTTGTTTGTCATGTGCGCTGGTATTTTGCCATTTATGCAGCGGAACCATCACAAATCTAAAAAGAATATATGACAGAACCAAACCGCCGAAAATGGATATGGGGATGGACATCCAAGTGCCCAAGGACGGTGTTAAAATAAGGCCAAGGCCGCCGAAAACAGTAAGAAAAAGCGCTATGACAATGGGTTTAAAGGGGCTTACGGCCGAGCCTACGGACAAATCTGCATCAATAGCCCCTGCAACCGAGCCTAAAAGCGTTGAAATTATAACAAAACCTGCACCGACTGCCAAACAAATGAAAAATAGTGTGGTCATAATTCCTCCTCCTTACTTCAAAATAAACTTCTATAAAATATCTTACTATTATTTTACCATAAAACCATTGACGTTGTAAACGATAAATATTATTATAATTTAAGGACAAGTTATGCACAAAGAAAGGAATAAAATGGAAAATAAATCATTGCTTACAGATTTTTACCAAATTACGATGATGCAGGGATACTTTGATGCAAAAAGACATAATCAAAAAGTGGTTTTTGATATGTTTTACCGTGAGAACCCTTGCGGCAGCGGATTTGCCATTATGGCCGGCATTCGGCAGTTGCTTGAATATATAAGTAATTTGAAATTTACCGAAGATGATTTGGCGTATTTACGCAGCTTGGAGCTGTTTTCTGAGGAGTTTCTGGAATATCTTCAAGGATTTAGTTTTACAGGCAGTATTGACGCCATGCCCGAAGGAACGGTTGTTTTTCCCGGGGAGCCTTTGGTGGTGGTAAAAGCGCCCATAATAGAAGCTCAACTAATAGAAACCGCACTTTTAAATATCATAAATCACCAATGCCTTATAGCTACAAAAGCGGCCCGCATTTGTTATGCCGCAGGCGGGGATGATGTTCTGGAATTTGGTCTGCGCCGTGCCCAAGGTCCCGATGCGGGAATATATGGAGCCAGAGCGGCTGTTATTGGAGGATGTGCTGCCACATCAAATGTGATGGCGGGCAAGATATTTGATGTTCCTATTAGAGGAACCCATGCGCATAGCTGGATTATGTCCTTCGGAGATGAATTGGCGGCTTTTCGTGCTTATGCCGCCTCTTTTCCTGACAGATGTACGCTTTTAGTGGACACTTATGATACTCTTGTTTACGGTGTTCCCAATGCCATTACTGTCTTTGATGAAATGCGCAAAAGCAGGGGAAGTATACACAACTACGGCATACGTTTGGACTCGGGGGACTTTGCATATCTTTCCAAAGAGGCACGTAAAATGCTGGATGCGGCAGGCCATGAAGATGCAAAGATTACAGCTTCCTGCGATTTGGATGAAGTGTTGATACAGTCATTAAAACTGCAAGGAGCTAAAATTGATACTTGGGGTGTTGGTACATCTTTAATTACATCAAAAGGCTGCCCTGCTTTTGGCGGGGTATATAAATTATCGGCGGTCTGCGGTGAAGGCGGCAGTTTTATACCTAAAATTAAACTGTCGGAAAATCCTGAAAAAGTAACGAATCCCGGCGAAAAGAAGGTTCTTCGTATATATGATTCAAAGCATAATAAAATCAAGGCTGATTTAATTATGCTTAAAGATGAAGTTGTTAATGAAAAAGAGAAATTGGTTCTTTTTGACCCTAAAGCGCCTTGGAAAAAAATGATTTTAAAGCCGGGTGAATATTATATCAAAGAACTTTTGATTCCAATTGTAACGGATGGCAAGCAAGTCTATACTTCGCCCGGCATTATGGAAATTCGTGAGTATTGCATGAAACAGCAAAGTTCCCTTTGGGAAGAATACCGCAGGCTTATCAATCCTCATGTACTTCCGGTGGATTTGTCGCAAAAATTATATGACTTAAAGCAGAAAATGATTTATGAACTGAGGAATGGTAAATAGGACCCGCTTGCAATTATTATCAGAATCATTTATAATGCTATATTGGAGGGATGAACATGTCAAAAATGCTTTTAGAAATATCTAATACAGAACTTGACTTAGCAAATTATTATATAGAAAAAATTGCAGAAATAAATAACCAAAAAGCGATGCCTCCAAAGGCGTCCGTTGTTACTCATGGCTGTCAAATGAATGCAAGGGATTCTGAAAAGCTTGCCGGTATGTTGTCTGCAATGGGTTATGAGGTTGTTCACAGCGACAAAGAATCAGAGGCTTTTGACCTTGTTATATTTAATACCTGTTGTGTTCGTGAAAATGCCGAGAACAAATTGTATGGAAATCTTGGAAGCTATAAAGCGGAAAAGTACAAGAACCGTGCCATGAAGCTGGTTCTTTGCGGATGCATGATGCAGCAAGATGCAGTTGTGGATAAAGTTAAAGAAAGCTATCCTTATGTAGATGTAATTTTTGGAACTCATAATATATATCGCTTTCCCGAGCTTCTTTACAGCAATATTGAAACCGGCGGAATGATAGTTGACATTTGGAAGGACGCAGCGGAAATTGTGGAAGATTTACCCAGTTTGCGGCAATTTCCATATAAGGCTTCCGTTAATATTATGTATGGATGTGATAATTTTTGCACATTTTGTATAGTGCCGTATGTGAGGGGAAGAGAACGAAGCAGAAATCCCGAGGATATTATTGCCGAAATTGAGAGTTTGGTTGCTGACGGCGTATCAGAAATTACATTATTGGGGCAAAATGTGGATTCATACGGCAAAGGCTTAGACATTAGTTTTGCAGATTTGCTTTATAAAATCTCAGAAATTGATGGGCTTTTTCGCATACGCTTTATGTCCAGCCATCCAAAAGACATTAATGACGATGTTATAGCTGCAATGCGTGATTTAGATAAGGTCTGTAAGCATTTACACCTGCCTTTTCAGGCCGGGTCTACAAATGTGCTTAAAAAAATGAACCGAGGGCACACTAAAGAAGAATATCTTGAGTTAATAAGCCGCGTAAAAGCTGCTGTGCCCGGTATTTCTATAACCACTGACATTATGGTGGGTTTTCCGGGCGAAACGGAAGAGGATTTTTTGGACACATTGGATGTGGTGAAGCAAGTACGTTTTACAGGAGCATTTACATTCCTTTACAGCAGACGGCAGGGGACTATTGCAGACAGAATGCAGAATCAAGTGCCTGAGCATGTAATGAAGGAAAGATTTGGGCGGCTTTTAAATGTGGTCAATGATATATCGCATGAAGTTATGCAGGAGAAACTGGGTAAAGTACTCCAGGTTGTACCGGAGGATGAGGGCCAAGACGGAATTTTAAGGGGGCGTGCAGATGATAATTCTCTTGTGCATTTTAAGGGAAGCTCTGCGCTTTTAGGCTCTGTAGTTAATGTAAAAATTTTTGAAGCAAGGACATTTTATTTAAAAGGAGAAATTATAGAATGATGACTAATATAGATAAAAACTATAAATTAGAATGTATTGAAAAAGCGGATGAATTAGGCAATCTTATGAAAGAATCCGAAGCTTCCATTCGTTTGGCGGATGCCAAGGCGGCTTTTGAAAATGATGCTGATGCAAAAAGAGCTTATGATGAGTATAATGAGTTTCAGGAACACTTTAAAATTGCCGCCGCAAGCGGTTTTATGACGCAAAGCGGATATGAAGAAACTTTGGGTAAGCTTGTAGAAATGGAAATTGACCTTAAAAACCGCCTTGTTGTTAGGGAATATTTACAAGCAGACAGTGATTACAGCAAGTTTGCAAATGCCATTATATCAAAACTGAAAAAAAGCTTTGGTATATCTGATGGCGGCAGCTCCGGCTGCGGAGGATGCGGCTGCGGAGGCAAAAAATAATGTCCGGATACTCCCCTATGATTCTTCAATATATGGAAATCAAGGAAAAGCACAAAGATTCTTTGGTGTTTTTTCGGCTTGGGGATTTTTATGAACTGTTTTTTGATGATGCCCGCTTAGTATCGGATAAATTGGGGCTTAATCTTACGTCCCGGGAATCCGGCATAGGCAAATGCCCCATGTGCGGTGTTCCTCATCATGCCGCAGAGGGCTATATACTGCGTCTTGTGGCTATGGGTTATAAGGTGGCGCTGTGTGACCAGGTCGGAGATTCTAAAAAGGGCGAAATATTACAGCGTAAAGTAGTGCGAATATATACCCCTGGAACAACCATAAACGATACTAATAAAACTAACAGCTATATTTCTGCTATTATTAAAAGTGAAAATCTTTATGGATTGGCTTATTGCGATGTTGCAACGGGAGATTTTTATACTACGAGTTTTAATGACGATAAAAGATTGTTGGATGAACTGCATAAAATTGCTCCTAAAGAAATTATCACAGACCCTTTCTTTGATTTGGGCTCTAACATTAAAGAGGATATAGGCATTGCTCCTAATATTTTGAATACTTCATCATTTTTGTATGATGCTGCCAAGGAAAAAATTTTAGAACATTTTCAAGCTGTAAATTTAGATGAGTGCGGCTTGTCTGATTGTGATAGTACTTGTATTTGCGCTTGCGGCGCATTAATTGATTATTTATATGAAACACAGCAAAGTTCATTACTGCATATCACAAAAATAGAAGTCTACACAATAACCGACTTTATGATGCTGGACAAAAGCACCAGAAGAAATTTGGAATTGACAGAGACTTTGCGTGAAAAAGAAACTGCCGGCACATTGCTAGGGGTTATGAATAAAACCAAAACAGCTATGGGGGAGCGTTTATTGACAAAATGGATGAACAACCCCCTTATGAGCATCCCTGATATAAAAACCCGCCAGGAAGCCGTGGGAGAATATGCGGCAGACCCCGAGCTTCGTAAAAGAATACGGGAGTCTTTAGCTGGTATTGCCGATTTAGATAAGCTTTGCGGGAAAATTAACTACAAACGCATAAAATCTGCAGATTTTGCTGTTTTAAGAAAATCTGCATTGGCTATGTGTAAAGTAAAAGGTTTTCTGGGCAGCGCAAAATCCAGCCTTAATGCCTATTTCGCCAAGGAAATGGATGATTTGAATGATATTTCCAATAAAATAGCATCCGCTATATCTATGGACGGCAATACGCTTATTGCCCGCGGCTATAATAAGGCCTTGGACGAATTGCGGGAAATTAAGGATAAAGCCGGTAACTTGATTAATTCTCTGGAAGTCAAGGAAAAAGATACAACAGGAATAAAAAACTTAAAAGTAGGGCACAACAGGGTGTTTGGATATTATATAGAAGTGCCCAATGCCTATTCGGACAGCATTCCCGAAAGTTATGTACGCCGCCAGACACTGACAAATTGTGAACGCTACATAACAGAAGAATTAAAACAATTGGAATTTGAACTGCTTGATTCTGCCGAAAAAGCAGAAAGTCTGGAAAAAGAGCTGTTTTATGCTTTTCGCAGTGAAATTGCCTTAGAAATACCCAGAATTCAGCTTTCATCCAATATGATAGCCACAATTGACGTGCTGCAATCTTTAGGTGAAATAGCCGGAAAATATGGCTATGTATGCCCTAAAATAAGCGGAAATGGGATAATAGACATAGAAAAGGGGCGCCATCCTGTTGTTGAAAGGCTTGCGGGTGAAGCCTTTGTGGCGAATGATACATATTTAAACAATTTTGAAGATAAAACGGCAATTATCACCGGGCCTAATATGGCGGGCAAGTCTACATTTCTGCGTCAAACAGCCCTTATATGCATAATGGCTCAGATGGGCAGCTTTGTGCCCGCGGACGCAGCAAAGCTTACTATTTGCGACAAAGTTTTTACCCGTGTCGGCGCATCTGACGACTTGGCCAGAGGCCAGTCCACCTTTATGCTGGAAATGAGCGAAGTGGCCAATATACTGCAAAACGCCACAAAAAACAGCTTGCTGATTTTAGATGAAATTGGCAGAGGTACTTCAACAATTGATGGACTTTCTATTGCCTTGTCTGTTGTGGAATATGTGACAAAAGTAATTTCTGCAAAGACTCTTTTTGCTACGCATTATCATGAATTAACGGCGGCCGAAGGTAAAATGGACGGTGTTATCAATTATTGCATGCAAGTAATCCATGATGGTGACGATATTGTGTTTAAGCGCAAGGTTATTAGGGGAAGCGCAAAAGCCAGTTACGGCATACATGTGGCAAAACTGGCAGGTCTTCCGGATACAGTTATTAACCGTTCGTTGGAAATTCAAGAAAAGCTTGAAATGCACGGTGTATTTAACAAACAAAATGATGACGCTGAAAGTTTTGATAAATTTATACCTAAGTCTGATAAACAAAAGGAAAGAGATGCAAAATATAACTTAATTCTAAAAGAAATGAAGGCTTTTGATTTGGATGAATTTGCTAATATGGATGTTATTGCTATGGTGCAAAGAGCCAAGTCGCTGAAAAGGTCTATTGAGGAGATTTTAAATGAATAAACTCCTTGTAATATGCGGCCCCACAGCCTGCGGCAAAAGCCCTATATCGGTTGAAGTTGCCCGCAAACTTAATGCAGAGGTAATTTCCGCCGATTCTATGCAGATTTATAAACATATGGATATAGGTACGGCAAAAATTATGCCTGATGAAATGAAGGGCATAGCTCATTATTTAGTGGATGAAATATGTCCTGACGGAAGTTATAATGTAGCAGCCTTTAAGAAACAAACTGAAATGCTTATTGCACAAATAACCGAAAGGGGTAAACTGCCCATAATCTGCGGCGGCACAGGCTTTTATATCAATGCACTTTTATATAATGCGGATTTTAACGAAGGAGGGCCGGACAGCGACCCGGATTACCGCAGGATTTTAACAGAGATTGCTCGCGAAAGAGGGCCGGAATTTCTCCACATTATGCTTCAAGAAGTAGATTCCGTGTCTGCCTCTGCTATTCATATTAATAACACAAAGCGTATTATGCGTGCTCTGGAATATTATCATCTATACGGCTTTCCCATATCTGTACATAACAAAAACCAAAAGGCCAAGCATAATTCGGCATCTTATGATGCAAAGATTTTTGTGTTGCATGGTGACAGGCAAATGCTGTATGACAGGATAAACCGGCGTGTTGACAAAATGATTAAAAACGGTCTTATTAATGAAGTAGAAAAATTGCTTGATATGGGATATTCTGCTGATTTAACATCGATGCAGGGTTTGGGTTATAAAGAAATTGTTAAATATATACAAGGCGAGTATTCCCTTGAAACCGCCGTGGAACTGGTGAAACAAGGCACGCGCCGCTTTGCAAAGAGGCAGTTGACCTGGTTTAAACATCAATTAAAAGATGCTGTTTGGATTGATATAGATGAATTTGCTGACAACAGGGCCATTGCCCTTCAGATAACAACCATATATACGAAAGGTGGATATTATGACCACAGAGAAGTTTATTAGCAATCATTTTGGGATTGAAGAATCCGTTGTTCAGTTTTGCAATGAAGCCGAAACGGGACTTAACGAACAGTTTAAAACCGTGGAAGAAATAGCGGAATACAACCAAGCCAAGGTGCTTTGGGCCATGCAGAAAAACGGTCTGTCTGATGTGCATTTTGCAGGCACAACAGGTTATGGTTTTGATGATTTGGGCCGGGATGCTATGGAGCGTATTTATGCAGATACTTTTGGTGCCGACCACGCAATGGTGCGCATACAGATGATTTCCGGCACACATGCCTTAAAAAGCGCTCTTTTCGGCAACTTGCGGCATGGAGATGAATTAATTTATGCTACAGGTTCTCCTTATGATACACTGCACAAAGTTATTGGAATTACACCAACGAGGGGTTCTTTGATAGAACATGGCGTTTCATATAAGCAAATAGACTTTTTGCCTGACGGCTCCATTGATTTGCAGAAATTGGGCAAGTCTATAACCAATAAAACCAAAATTGTGGCTTTACAGCGCTCTAAGGGCTATAGCTTCATCAGAGGCTACACCGTATCGGAAATTAAGGAAGTTGTAGATTTTGTTAAATCTATCCGCAGAAATATTTTTGTAATGGTGGACAATTGCTACGGAGAATTTGTTGAAAAAATAGAACCTACAGATGTTGGAGCGGATGCCATTGTCGGGTCACTTATAAAAAATCCGGGCGGCGGTATTGCGCCATCCGGCGGCTATATTGTGGGCTGTGAAGAATTTGTGGAAAATGCCGCATCTGCACTTTTTGCTCCGGGTCTTGGGCTTGAATTGGGTGCTACTTTCGGTATGAATACACCTATGCTTAAAGGTTTTTTCTTTGCGCCGACGGTGGTTGCGGGAAGCGTTAAATCTGCAATACTATTTGCGGAAGTATTTGACCGTTTGGGCTATGAAACCGCCCCAAAACCAAAAGACCCTCGAACAGACATTGCACAAGCCATTCGCTTGGACAGCTCCGAAAAAGTGGTGGCTTTTTGCAGAGGCATCCAAAAAGCGGCGCCGGTGGATAGTATATACATGCCGGAAGCAGAGCATATGCCGGGTTATGTGGACCAAGTGGTTATGGCTGCGGGTGCATTTACGCAAGGCTCTACTATAGAACTTTCTGCTGACGCGCCCATACGTCCGCCGTATAATGTTTATGTGCAGGGCGGACTTACTTGGTATCATGGCAAGATTGGGGTTATGATGGCCTTAAATGAAATGGTAACAAGCGGTTTGATAAAATTATAATGCATAAACAGTAGCACAAATATACGTATGGGTGGTTGCAAGTCGCCCATACGTATATTTGTGTTTGTAAGCATTATTATTTTTACTCTAAAATAATACGCCTGGTTGTAACTTTGTCCAAAAATGCTGCATCATGCTCTACAAAAAGCATAGTGGGGGAGTAGGCTAAAATTAACTTTTCTATTTGTATTCTGGATAGTACATCAATATAATTAAGCGGCTCATCCCAAATCAACAAATGTGCTTTTTCTATCAGACTTTTGGCTATAAGCACCTTCTTTTTCTGCCCGGCCGAAAAATTTTCCATTGAAATATCAAATTGTTCCCGCCTAAAGTCCAGTTTACGCAATATGGCAAGTAAAATACTGGCATCTAAACCATTTTGCTGCGTAAAATCCCATAATGTCCCTTTTAAATGCGATGTATATTGTGAGATATAGGATATTTTCAAGCCGCTGCCTACATGGACTTCGCCGCTGTGATGCAAATTTTCTCCGCAGATAAGCTTGATAATGCTGGACTTGCCGCTGCCGTTTTTTCCTGTCAGGGCAATCCTGTCCCCTTGTGATAAAATAAAGCTAATATTGCTGCATATAGTATTTTCATCATATGAAATTGATACATCTGTAAGTTTAACTAAGGTTTTGGAATGATATTGCGCGGGAAATATCTTTAAATCTTCAGCCGTTTCAATGTTTTTCAGCAGCTTTTGTTTTTCTTCTATATTACGCCTTTGCCGTCCCTCGATTGCTTTACTGCGCTTCATCATTTTGGCGGCCTTTGCTCCGATAGCGCCTCTGTCGCATGCTCCAAAGCCAATTTTCGTGGCTTCAACCTTATCTGACCATTCCGCCTTTTGCCTAGCGGTTTTTTCCAAACGGTTTATTTCTCTTTTTAGTTTTTGATTTTCTGCCATCTCAAAATTATCTTGATTTTCTTTGTCGCGCATCCATGAAGAAAAATTTCCGCGCACAATATCTATACTTGCTTTATTGATTGACATAATATGGTCAACGCAGCCATCTAAAAACTGTCTATCATGAGATACAAGAATAAAGCCTCTTTTGCTGTTTAAATAACGGCTGACCAAATTTCTTCCGTGTAAATCAAGATGATTGGTAGGTTCATCTATCAGCAAAAAGTTATTTTTCCGCAAAAATAGTGCCGCCAGCAAAACTTTGGTCTGCTCGCCGCCCGAAAGGCTTGAAAATGGCCTGTGCAATATATTTTCTTCTGTTTCAAGAAAATTCAATTCACGCAGAAGCTGCCAATCTTCATAGTCTGTAATTTTTCGGGCTGCTTCGCTTGTGATTAAATCATTATCTATTTCAAAAGGAAAATATGTAAATTGACATGGCGCAATGATACTGCCTCTATATTCAAAATACCCCGCAAGCAGCCGCAAAAGCGTAGTTTTACCCCTGCCGTTTCGTCCGGACAAACCAAGTTTCCAATTTGTATCAATAGATAAATTTATATTTTCAAAAACATTTTCAAAGCCGCCATCATAGGCAAAAGTCATATTGGAGATATTAATTTCTGCCATATTTACCTCCTTTTGCAAAATCCAATGCGCTTATTGCAAGACACACCTGCGCAGGCGTATAAAACAGCCAAATTGCGGCACTTGCAAAGTTATGCACATCTTCATTTAATATTACACCCATCCTTCCAAGATTCCAAACGGCCACCGATATATCGCACATTACAAATAGCGTCATACCTAAAAATATCAAAAGATTATTCGGCGCAGGATAGCCCCCCTTGCGCAATTTTAATATCATCAGCGCATAGGAAAGCAAAAATAATTGTGCATAGATTAAGGCAAGAGTTATCAGTAAATCTCTTTGTATTGCATAAAAGACTGCCGGAATTATTAGTACTAAAGGCACAATGCGCAATATTTTGATTGAGCTAAACCGCTGGATATAAAATATCTGCACAATACAGAAAAATACCACACCTATATGATATTCAAAAACAATCACCAAAAAAAAGTCGGCAAATACAGTAAACAGCAGTCCTAAAATAAGCAAACGACCATCTCTTTTATCCAACGCATGCCTACTGTTGGATACTGCAATAATAAAACATATAATAATAGCTGTAAATTTTAGAATATTCATATCATTTAACATATAACTATAATACCCATTTTTGAAAGAAAAACCCATATCATAGAGATATGGGTTGAAATAAATGTTTAGATATCCCCAAAAGCCTAAGCTATAAAACCAATCACAAGGGACAATATCATAAAGATTCCGGCAAGTATCTTGGTATATTTCTCCAATTTACCTTCCAAAGTTCTTCCTTTATTTTTGTCGAAATATGTCTTATCTCCGCTCATGCCGCTAATATTGCCGGAAAAACCGGCCTGACGCTTTTTCTGCATCAAAATAGCCGCTATCATGCAAAGGCAGGCAAGGGCAAGAACGACAGAGAGGACGATATACAATGCATTCATCAGTATTTCTCCTTTCGTATTAAAACCACATTTATATATTAACACATATCTTCCTCATTTGCAAGAAAAATATAATAAGTGTTGACATAAATAAAGTTGCTGTAATACAATATTTGGGGGTGAGGGCATGAAAATCTATAAAAACCTAAATTGCAAAAAGATTAGAGGCAGCCATATTTTGGAGGTCAGCTGTGCTTATTGCAAAAGCTTTATTGCTCATTATCAAAAAGTGGGAGAAAGCAATTTTGTGAAAATGTATAACGAACGTATAATTGAGGGAAGCATAGACTTTTCAGAATATCACGGGGCAATTTTTTGCCCCGCTTGCAATGAACGCATAGCTACAAGATATATAACCAAAATAGATAAAAAAGAGGCGTACAGGCTTGTTCCGTCGGCATTTAATAAAAAGAAGTCAAAACTTAGCACCAAATAGTATTCAGACCTTATTTTTTGTGTTCCGTAAATATATGTAGATGTAAACAAATATGAAGGAGAAATGATGATGGACAACAATAATAACAACGACAACCGAGAATTTATTGATTTAAGAGAAGGAGCAGAAGAGCAGCAGAATACAGGGAACAGTCAAAGCCCAATGCCTTCTCACTATCCCCCTTCGCCCAGAAGGAAAAACAAAGCGTCATTTATCATTTTGGCGGCCGTTTTGGTTATTGCCGGGCTTATAGGCGGCAGTCATTTGGTGATTAGCTCTGTTCAGAATGTGGTATTTGACTCGCTTGCAAACGGGTCCTCAATACCGGGAGATGGTATAAGTTTTAACAATACAAATGTTGTTTTGGACATAAACCTTGTAAGCAATTCCGTAGTATTGCAAACCCACAGCGGGCCTGATATATTCATAACTTACACTCCGCCGACAATAGGAAACTATACGCGTCCCCATTATGAATTCAGCCAGGGAAATACCAGGCTTCAAATCATTGAAGAGCGGCGCAATAACTGGTCTATTGGTATTAACAATATCCAAAGGGGCGTTTTGGCTGTTTTTATTCCTGAAAATGTTAATGGAGTTTTTGATAGCTTAAACATCGCGGCCACCAGCGGCAGAATAGAGATTTTCGGAGATGACGGAAATAGGCTGGCTAACAATGTGTCTGTTAATGTGACAAGCGGCGGCATTTTTGTTTATGATTTTACGGCAGACAGAGTTAATTTTGGGGCAACAAGCGGCGGTGTTACCTTGCGTGATGTTGGAAGCTCAGGAAATTTAACTGCTCATGCTACATCCGGCGGCGTTTCGGCAAACAATATTACTGCATCCGGCGATATTTCTTTGACAACTACATCCGGCGGAGTTAGAGCCAACAATATCACTGCCGACGGAAACCTTTCAATGGGCTCCACATCCGGCGGCGTAAGAGCCGGTGATATTTTTGTGGCGGGAAATCTTTCTGTCAATGTAACTTCCGGCGGCATAACTATGGAAAATTCCGAAATTTTAGGAAATACCAACGGAAGGGCAACATCGGGAGGTATCACATTTACAAATGTTGATTTGGATGAAAGCAGAATGAACCTTTCCGCAACCTCCGGCAGGATTACCGTAAACGGAGAGCGTTTGGACCGTTAGGCGGCGATATTATGATAACATATAACATACAATACATTTTAAAGATTTAATCTGTGAAGGGTGTAAATAACGTACAAACTGACTGAGCGAAATGTTGATTGAGTTTATAAAACCCGAGCACACACGTACCGCAACGAGCGCGGTACGTGTGTAAAGCTTATATTTGTGAAAGAGGTTAAAAATGCGCTGGTTAATATTAGTTACGTTTTTATTTTACTCATTAAATGTCACAGGCTTTAGGATAAGAAACTTCGTTCTGGTAGACGGCTCATGTCTGAAAACAGAACCGATTGATATAGTGTATTGGGTGCCATATTTAGGGTGTGTAATCGCGTTTTGGATATGGCCGGACATCGCCCAATGGGTACTGTTGGGCTTCTTTTTACTTAGTGCATTGACACTTTTCTTAACAACAGTGAAGTTTATGCTATGGCCTAATGAAAAAAAGACTAAAAGTTATAATAAATACTTTGCAACGACCCATCATATCATTAAGCCGTCCGATACAAGATTGGTACCGGATACATTTCACCTAATCTTACTTGTGCTGGTACCTGTTAACCTGATTGGGATTCTTTTGTATATATTTACATAGTAAGCTAAGCATTGATAACGCTATTTATACCCTTTGCAGTGTGCATTCTACAAAGCGTCCGGGCTTTCATTTAATCGGACGTTTTTGTTTTATTGAATAAATTTACGTAAAACTCTGTATTATTGGGGATTTAGCCATAGTTAGAATGATATTGTGCTGGGGGATTATCCCAAAAAAATTCAAGGATTATCTATTGACAAAATCATTTATACACTATATTATTATGTATAGATTATTTTATCATGAATAAAGCCAATATAAAAGCACATATTTCATGTACTTGAAAGAATGGAGATTAAAAATGGACACCTTGGAAAAGCTAACAATTTTATCTGATGCTGCCAAATATGACGTAGCATGCACATCCAGCGGCATGGACCGCACAGGTAAATCAGGTTCTGTAGGCAGCGCAGTCGCTTGCGGAATTTGCCATAGTTTTTCCGCAGACGGAAGATGCATTTCCCTTTTAAAGGTTCTATTAAGCAATTCGTGCGTATATGATTGCAGCTATTGCGTCAACAGAAAATCAAATGATGTGCGGCGGGCGACATTTAAGCCCCATGAACTGGCGGAACTTATGATTCAGTTTTACAGACGAAATTATATTGAAGGCCTTTTTCTAAGCTCCGCTGTTGTGCGTAACCCGGATTATACCTGCGAACAGATGATAGAGGTTTTATCACTTATCAGAAACACATATCATTTCCGCGGATATATTCATGTAAAGGCTATACCGGGAGCGGATGACAAGCTTCTCACCGCATTAGGTCTTTTGGCAGACCGCATGAGTGTAAATCTGGAGCTTCCCTCGCATGACAGCCTTAAATTGCTTGCCCCGGATAAAAGCCGGGAAAGCATCTTTATACCCATGAAAAATATTAAGCTCGGAATTAGTGAAAACCGAACAGATTTAGTGAAATACAAACATACCCCTCGGTTTGTCCCTGCGGGCCAAAGCACGCAAATGATTGTAGGGGCAACGCCGGAAACGGATTATCAAATTATCAATCTATCCGCTGCACTTTATAAAAAATATGAATTAAAAAGAGTATTCTATTCTGCTTATATGCCTGTCTTGGAGGACAACAATCTGCCGTCAACAGACACCAAGCCGCAGCTGCTTAGAGAACACCGGTTGTATCAAGCTGATTGGCTGCTGCGCTTCTATAAATTCGATGCAGCAGAGCTTTTAGATGAAAAGAATCCGAATTTCAACCTGCTTATTGACCCAAAATGCAACTGGGCGCTTAATAATTATGGTCTGTTTCCTCTGGAAATCAATACTGCGCCTTATGAGCTTTTGCTCCGTGTGCCGGGATTAGGCGTAACAAGCGCAGAAAAAATTATAAGAGCCAGACGGATGACTGCACTGGATTTCCCTGATTTAAAGAAAATGGGCGTAGTTTTAAAACGTGCCCAGTATTTTATCACCTGCCGGGGGAAAACTGCAATGTGGATTCCCAGCAGCCCGGAGAATGTTATGTGGAGGATGCTTTCCAAGCAAAGTGCAGAACTGGCCAGAATTACTTCAAGACAGTTGTCGCTGTTTGACGGCGAACATATGATTAGTACAAAGGAGGATGTTATACAATGCCTTACAGGACAGATATAGTCTATTTGTACGACGGCTCCTTTGCCGGGCTTTTGTGCTGTATATATGAAAGCTATTATCAAAAAGAATTGCCTTCAATGATTTTTAGGTATGAAGATGAACAGGCAACACTGTTTCCTGTAAAAGAAATAGAAACGAATCAATACGCTGCAGAAAAAGTGGAAAATTCTATCGAAAATTCCATTTCCAAAGAAGCTTTAAATCTTGTGCGCACATGTTATCTTTCGTATATGGAGGGGCGGGAAATTGCCATTTTGCGCTTTTTGCGCATGGGATATAAAGTCGGCGCATCCGTCACAGATATGCTGGCCGACGATACTGTTAGAACAATTACAAGAGCAGCGCAAAATGTGCAAAGGGAGAGTCATCGCTATAAAGGGTTCTTGCGTTTTTCAGAATACAATGGCGGCTTGGTGGCTATTATAGAGCCGAAAAATTTTGTGCTGCCTATATTAATACCTCATTTTTGCGACAGATTTCAAAGCGAGCATTTTATGATTTATGATAAAAAGCACAAATATATATTTGTTTATCAAAACAAAGAAATGAACTTATTTCCACTGGAACATCTGGAGTTGCCGGAGGTTTGCGAAGATGAAGAAAAGTACAGGATGTTATGGAAGCAGTTTTACAATACAATTGCGATAGAGGGCAGAAAAAACCCAAAGCTGCGTATGAATAATATGCCAAAACGCTATTGGACGCATATGACGGAGTTTATGTAGGGGCCTATACTTTGGGCATAACGCATCACGAACTGGTATTCCATTCCATTTTTTAGGCGCAAAAAAGGCGGCAAAATACCGCCTTTGCATTTTTTATAAACTAAATCGCTAAGTTTTCATCAACGTAATACTGCGCTTGTGCGTTCCAAAGTTCGCTGTACTTACCGTTATTATCTGCAACTAAATCATCATGCCCGCCAATCTGAACAATGCGCCCATGGTCAAAGACTGCAATAACTTCGCAAAAACGGCAGCTGCTAAGTCTGTGGCTTATAAAAATACTGCTCTTGCCGCCAACAATTTCGTTGATATTGCTATAAACTTCAAATTCAGCAATAGGGTCCAGAGCGGCTGTTGGTTCGTCCAAAATGATAAAGTCCGCGTCGCGGTACAATGCTCGCGCAAGCGCAATTTTTTGAGCTTCTCCACCACTTATGTTAACGCCGTCTTTTTCAAAATCTTTGTAAAGGCAAGTTTCCAGTCCTTTTTCCCATTCTGCAAGTTTCTCGCCAAAGCCAGCCATTTCTAAACACTTGCGTGACCTGTCTGCGTCATATTTTCTTGACACGGAAACATTACTGCCAAGTGACTGCGCTAAAAGTTCAAAATCTTGGAAAACAACAGAAAAAATGTTCATATATTGCTTATAGTCATACTCACGAATATCTATGCCATTAAGCAAAATTTGCCCTTGGGTTGGGTCATATAATCTGCAAAGAAGCTTGATGAACGTAGTTTTCCCGCTTCCGTTTTCTCCAACAATTGCCATGCGCCCGCCAATATTTAACTTAACAGACACATCCTTCAGTACCCAATCTTCAGTATCGGGATATTTGAAGCTGACATTTTTAAATTCAATCTCAAATTTTTGTTCTGCCGTTTGTATGGGCTTTGTGCCCGAGTGCATATCGTCGGGCATATCCCACAATTCAAAATCATTACGCAAAAAAGCAGCATTATTGTACATAAGGAATAAATACTCAAGCAAATCTGAAACACCGGTGGATAAATTTGTTATTGCACGGATATATTGCGTAGCATTGCCCACCGCAAACGCACCTGCCCAAGCTTTTAAACATACAAAAACATAAATAACCGCCGTCATTACATTATTGACCGCCGAAGACCCCGCTGAAAGCAAGCCCCTTGGCCCGCGCGACCATTTTCCCATTGTTCCCGTAAAAAAATCCAGCTTGCCGCCATAGCTGGTCCAGTCATTATATTTTTTAGCAATTTTGTCTTGTTCGTACATGCGTATATCAAGTTGACGGTCACGTTCGCCGGTAATAGCCCAAACATGGCTAAAATAGCGATTTCCAAGCAATCCTTCGTCACTATTTTTTGTCCAGTAGCTCTCTGATTTCCCGCGCAATGCATTAGAAATAACAACAAAACCCAAAATAAGTATAATAACCACAACCGTAGCAATAGGGCTGTTAAGCCACGCAAGATTGCCGCCTGCAGGAATTTGAGATGTAAAAAGCGTAATTGTTAAACCGACAGCGGTGATAATACTAACAATGGACCGTGATAAGCTGGGAAGTTGATTGATGGGATTTAAAACCCCATATCCACCCATGTTTGCAGATTGTGCAATCTGAGAAATTAAGTCTGCTGTTCTTGCTCTTTCTGTATTTGCAAAGTCCATTGTAAGCATTTTTTCTGTGTTTATGGTCCTTGTTTCCAGCCAAAGAAGGCCCCAGTCTGCTCTTGCAAAACTCCAGCGTGACAAAGCATAACTAAGTATATACAGTACTGCATGCATTCCAAGGTTTAAACCCACCAAAAGAATTAGTCTGTCAAGGTTTCGGCCGCCAACAATTTCATTGATAATTTGGGCCACAAAATATATAGACACAAAAGGCGTAATGCCTTGTACAATACCGTGAAGCAAGGGGATTACAATGATTAGCGGCTCACGCTTCCACCACATTTTCATTACTCGCACCCAAGACCCAAAAGCTTCTCTATGCGTCATCTTTTTCTTGTCTTTTATATTGTCTTCCACCTTATGCCACCTCCGCTTTATAATAATGGCTTTGAATCTCAAAGAGTTCGGCATATTTTTTGCCGGCTGCAAGCAGGCTTTCATGTGTGCCTTCTTCGATTATGCCGCCTTCGTCAAGCAAAACTATGCGGTCGCAAAAACGTGTGCTGGCAAGTCTGTGGCTAATATACAGCGATGTTGCGCCCTCTGAAAACTCATTATATTTGTTATACAAATCTGCTTCAGCTATAGGGTCAAGTGCAGCTGTCGGTTCGTCCAAAATCATTATAGGTGCGCCTTTATATAATGCCCGCGCAAGCATTAGGCGCTGAGTTTCGCCGCCGGAGAGCTTTATGCCGTCTTCGTAAACCTCTTTTGTTACATTTGTTTTTGTTTTATTGGGAAGACTGTTAATTTTTTCTGTCAGCCCTGCCATTTCAATAACATGCGCAATTTTTGCTTCGTCCAAGTCCATTGACTGCACAATATTTTCTTCGATGCTAACTGCAAGAATGCTAAAGTCTTGGAATACAGCAGAAAAATGCCGATACAAATCACGTCTGTTATATTTCTTAATATTTTGACCATTAAGCAAAATTTCACCTTCTGTTGGGTCATACAACCCGCAAAGCAGCTTTACAAGCGTGGACTTACCTGCTCCGTTAAGACCAACAATTGCCAGCTTTTCACCGCCTGCTATCTTTAAATCAACATTTTTAAGCACATTTTTTTCACTTCCGGGGTATCTAAAACTAACATTGCGCATTTCAAGCTCATATTTTGCTCCTTTTATCGGTTCCAAAGCTTCTCCGTCTTCAAATTTAAACTGCTCCGGATATTCCACAAATTCACGTAAAGCGGACAAATCTTTGGTTTCGCGCCCAAGCTCTTCAAAACCGCGCAAAATCCCGCTGACCCATTCTGCCATTCCGCCAATAGCCGTAAACAACAATAAAAACTGCACAATTGACATATTTTGACTAATAACCATATGTATTAAATAAACATAAGCTATACCATTGCGCGCCAGCGTCAAAACAGCATCAGCCACGTCGCCTAAAAAGCGTTTTTTCTGACCCCTGGCACGGAAACTAATAAGACTGCGCATTGTTGTGTTGATAATATCCATAATCCATGGTCTCATTCCAAAAATACGGATATCTTTAGCTAAATTAGCACCTGAACCTGCATTAGAAATATAGTAAAATTTGCCCCAAAGTTTGGAATATTCTTCGCGATTATGCTGCCAGTACAAATCAAGCCTTGTGGCAATAATGTAACTGGCAACAGTTGTAAGAAGCACCACACCGACAATCCAAAGCTCAAATGTTGCAATAATAAGCACATATACCACAAAACCACCAATATTTTGCAGAATTGTGGTTATTGTAGCCCAAACATTTTCACCCGCAGACATATTGCCGTTAAGGCATCTGTTTGCTTCGGCATATTTTTTCTGAAACGCTTCGTCCTCAATATTTGGGTAACTTGTGCGCGCATTTTTTTGACTAACAAATTCAAACAGCCGCTTGCGCAAGGATAGCCTGCCGAATATTGTGTTAGCACTGACATAGCTTGAAAGCGATGAAATAACCAGCAAACCGCCGACAAACAGACCAATGATGAGCAAAAGCTCATTAAGGTCCACCCGGTCCTCTACCGCTTGAATTACAGTGGGAGTAATAAACAGCCCCAATACATTTCCGGCAACAGCAAGCAATGCCGTCACAACGCAAATTACCAACACCATTGGGTGGTATTTTACGGCAAGGGCAATCATATAGCCGCACATCTGCCACAAATTGTATTTTGCCTTTACTTTTGGGGTTTTCTCACCTTTTTTCGACTCTGCCATGATTAAAATCACGCTCCTTGACAAACATTATAACACATTTTTCGATTGTTGCAATAAACCTGCGGTTGAATTTTGGTTTAATGCTTTAAAATTTGATAAATTAGTTACTCACCATACTTATTCTTGACCATATAAATATATAAAGCAAGCATAATTTTAAAAGGGGAGGCGCATGACATGGCAATTCTAAAAAACATGAAAGTCCGGGAAAAGATGATTATGGGATTTGGCCTATTGTTATTAATTACGGTGGTTCTTTCGGCTTATGGGGCGTGGAATATTGTTCAAATAGACCGTGAGTATACATATGTTCTTGATAAGCCTGTGGTGCGGCATCAGCTTATAAGGGATATTGAAGTAAGCTTAATGAATATGAGGAGTATAGGTGTTTATGCTGCTGTATACATTGGCGAAGAAGCTCATCTTTTAAATATAAAAAATGAGCTAAATGCAGTTTATGACGCTTTAACCCGGCAATTAAACAATTTAAGGCATTTGATTCAAAGCGATGTTTATTCGGCTGCTCCTCGTGAAGAACAGCTTTTCCAAATAATTGAGCTGGGCAGGCTGATTAGTCAATATATAAGTCAGGCAGCGGTTCCTAAGATGCAATTTGCTTATGAGGGTAACTTGGCAGGAGTTTTAGAAAAAATTACTGAGGGTGCAGATATAAATGCCCTTATTTATGACCGGTTTAAAGAACTGGCAAGTGCTGCCCAAGAATATACGGACGGTATAATCATAAATCTTCATGAACAAATCACATTTGTATTAATAATGCTTTTGGCTATGACAGGCATAAGCTTGATATTAGGAATAACTATCGCCATTTTGATATCCAAATCAATTACTGCGCCAATAAAAGAAGCTGCTGCTGCATTGGGTGAAGCTGCCGCAGGGAATTTGAATATAAAACTGTATACTAATCGTTCTGACGAAACAGGCATATTGATTAAAAGAACCCAAAACTTAGTCGAAACCTTACAATCCTTTACGGATGATATAAATAATATGTCGGATGAACACGATAAGGGTGAAACAGAGGTCTTTATTGATTCAAGCAAATATATGGGTGTATATAATCTAGCGGCAAATAAAATCAACTATATGGTAAAGTCTCACATTAATACTAAAAATCAGGTGTTTGATGTTTTTGCAGAAATGGCAGAAGGTAATTTTGATGTGCAGTTGGAGAGAATGCCTGCAAAGAATGCGTTTTTAAACGAAGCGGCGGATAATATGCGCAAGCAAATCAAAGGAGTAGGCGCAGAAGTGGAAGGGATGGTTCAAGCGGCAGTAAATGGAGAATTTTCTTCAAAAATTGATGTAGGAAGATATAAAGGCGATTGGCGTAAGATAATGACGGGTTTAAACAGGGTGTCGGAAGCTGTTGATAAACCTCTTTCCGAAATAAATGAGGTTATGATTAATTTGTCTATGGGAGAATTTGACGCTAAAGTAAATGGGGATTTTAAAGGCGATTTTCTTACTATTCAAGAATCGGTTAATAGAACAACAGATACTTTATCTGATTATATAAACGAAGTGACAAAGGTTTTGGATGCTATATCAAGCGGTGATTTAACACAGTGTATCAGTCGTGAGTATGCAGGAAATTTTGCAGAGATAAGGCGTTCAATCAACCATATAACAGATACTTTGCATAAAATTATAACAGATATTGCATCAGCAGCATCTCAAGTATTTGATGGGGCAAAGCAAATTTCTGAAAGTGCCATTAGTTTGGCCAACGGCGCAACTATTCAGGCAGGCTCAATAGAGGAACTTAACGCTTCAATGGACGAAATTGACCGGCAAACTTCTTACAACGCCAAAGATGCCAATAATGCCAGTAATTTTGCAAATAACTCTGTTTTAAGTGCGGAAGAGGTTAATAAGTCAATGGAGCATATGTTAGAAGCTATGCAGAAAATCAAGGAGGCATCAAGAAGCATTTCCAAGATTATTGCAAAAATTCAAGAAATTGCATTTCAAACCCATTTGCTGTCTTTAAATGCAACAGTAGAAGCGGCCAGGGCCGGTGAACACGGCAAAGGTTTTAATGTCGTGGCGGCAGAGGTGCGCAATTTGGCGGAAAAAAGTCAAAAATCCGCCACCGAAACAACGGATATAATAGAAGATTCGATAGTTCGCATAGAAGCCGGTGTTACTTTGGCCCAAACTACAGCGGATTCTTTAAATACCATATTGTCCAATGCGGGAGAAGTACTGTCAATTATAAATAATATAGCTGTCGCTTCAAATGAACAGTCCGAAGCAATTAAAGAAGTTACCATAGGACTTGGGCAAATATCTGAAGTGGTGCAAAATACTTCGGATATTTCGGAAGGTTCCGCCGCCGCTTCCGAGGAGCTTTCGGCTCAAGCGGAAGTGCTGCAGCAACTGGTAGAATATTTTGATTTATAGATAGGGTTTAAGTATAATAACCCATCCGGCATCTTGGATGGGTTATTATCAGTCTGAAACGCATACTCCGTTTATGGCATAAAAGCACCATTATCCATTTCCGGGCATAGTCCAGCCTTTAAGTAAGTAAACCTTGCCCGGCGGCACTTCTTCATCCAAACTTGGAGAAAGGTTTACAACAAATTCCTCAATATAGTCGTAAAATGAGCAATTTTCATGGATGGTGCTGATGATATTATCATACACATCCTTTGCCACCTTTACCTTTTTAGGATTGATATAATCCCCGGGATTCCAGCCCAAATCTTTATAGAATTTAACCAAAGCTTCTGCGGGGTTTCCATCATTTGCTAAAACGACTATAGGAGCATCAATAATTGACAGTACGCCTTTAAATTTTAACATAGCAAAAACCTACCTTCTTTTTGCATAATATGTCCAAGCTTTATAAAAGGTTCGCCGGTAAAGGTTTATGCTTTTAAGGACAAGAGTATAAACAGCAGCATCGAAAAAGGCAGAGCCATTGAATATATATGACGCATACTGTAAAGGGTGGAAATAACGCCATTAAGCCTATTAAACGAAACACCTCCTTGCTTCTTCAATTATTTCCATAATAAAGTTCAGCTTTCCGTTCGCATAAGCTGTTGAGTCATCATAATATTTTTTTGCAAGTTCTTTCTTAATATTTTCATATTTATTACGAGTGTCTTTATTGATTCGCAGATAATCCCTGAACAGTAAGGCGTTTATGCTAAACGGGTTGTTTTCTTCACATATGTTCACTTTATGGGTTCTTGCATTTGATTCGTTTTTATGCTTTTCAAACACCGTGCAATTTGTTAAATCTTGTACTCCTTTGAATACATATCCATGACTTTCCATCAACATAGCGTATTTATTTATATTGCTTGTGTAATGGACGAAAACGAAAATGTCAATAATAGGTTTTGCCGACAAATTAGGAATGCTTGTTGACCCGAAATGTTCAACCCTAATTAAATTATCACCAAACACATCAGTTAAAAATTCTTTTTCTGTTTCGAACATTTTTACCCAATTTGAATCATACTCAATAACGCTTATTTTCAATAAGTCCACCTCGCAGTATATAAATTCTACGCACGTACCGCTTAGTGGTACATAAGTGCGTCCTTTGTTTCAGTTGTTCAGCCAGTAAAGCTATTTTATCACAACATTAGAGCTTTTGTTATAAAGTTATCTGAACTGCGTTATTTCCACCCTTCACAGATTATATCTTAATATTTCTCCGGTTTCCAAGTCATTAACTCCGGCCTGCTTACAAGCTCTGGACAGTTGACGCTTAGTAAACATACGCAGCAGGGCGGCTCTTTTACTAAATTTTTCCTTGCCGCTAAAGTAATTTGAAATAAAATTTTGATACTTGCGCTGTTCAAATACCGAAACATCGCTTATACTCTTTCGTTTTAGATGCAGCATCACCACATCAACATTCGGCGCAGGGTGAAAATCATCACGTTTAAAATGATATATTATATTTATATCAAATTGCGGTTTTGGAGGAAGTGAGCGCAGGTTCTCTTGCGGCATACCAATAAAACGCTTGGCCGCACCCTTTTCCATAACAAGCCACGCCTCCTGCGGCGGATTTGTGCTTTCGGTAAGTTTTCGTACTATGTCAGTGGTTCGGCAAAAAGGAATATTGGCAAAAACTTTATAATCTGACGATTGCGGCAAGCTCCATTTTAAAAAATCATGATGATGCAATTTTAGGCTGCCCGGCTCTGTGCTGTATTTTATAAGGAGTTTGCGATATAAATTTCCATCCAGCTCTACAGCAGACAGTTTTTTGCAGCGTCGTAGCAGTGCATCGGTTATATGACCTTTTCCGGGGCCAATCTCTATTACATGGTCATTAGCACCAATGCTTGTTTTTCTAATCAATCTGTCAATTGTTTTTTTGCTTGTCAAGAAGTTTTGAGACACAGAAATAGGAAGTTTCTTTCCTCAATTATTATATTTGGACATAAAAAATACACCTCTTTTAATTCGGATAAGAACAAAAATAGGCGCACTAAAATTAAGATGACATTAACCATCCATATTTCAGCACACCTTATTTACGTTTCCGAATATTTCCATTCATAGGTGTATTAATTCCTCCGGTATTTTATAAAAAGTTGGCACAGCAAGAAAATTACCTTGCTGTGCCGGATTGCAGTTAAACTGCAATCACCTTATTATTCTTTGCCATTACATCACTCCTTTCGGGGATATATTGTTCTTCGAAGAACAATATCATCATATCACAAAACAGGAATAATGTAAAGAGCTTTTTAGATATATAATACCAAAATATTTCACAGCTATTTTCTGCTGAATAGGCAAATATGTAAACAGTATTTCTATGCCAAATAAAATCTTACTATAATAATAAACAACCGGAAAGAATATTGATTACTCTTTCCGGTTGTTCTATAATTCAACTAGCTTATGATTAGTTACTGAGGGCTTTGTCCTGCCATTTGACGCTCTTGGGCTTCTATCATTTTCTTTATGATGTCACCGCAACGACATATGGTTTTTGAACGCCAAAAAGGTATGAAGAACTGGCCTGAATCAAGGGTTTGCTATACATATGGAATAGCTTTTGCGTAACGTATTATTTCAAGGTGACAATTCAATTATAATGTGGTATAATAACATGCATGAAAAATCGTGTTGATGCATAGGTTTTTCATGCATGTTATATGTAAATAAGAATAAAGCAAGGAGGCGGCATCATGCTGACGCACGACAAAATTGTAAGCGCAGTAGAAAAAATATCTGCACACTATCCAATTAAATCTGTAGCTTATTTTGGTTCTTATGCTGATGGGTGCCAAACCGAAGATAGTGATTTAGATTTGCTTGTTGAATTTGAAAATGACGGAAATGGCTTGTATACAATAATTGGATTCCAGCAAGATATGGAGGCTGAAGTGGGTATTGATGTGGACATTGTGTCTATGCCTATTCCCGAACGCTCTATTATAGAAATAGAAAAGGCGGTGCATATCTATGGAGAAAAGAAACAGGATTATTCTCGCAAAATTATTTTCCGAAACGCGTTTGATTGGGAAGTACATTGAAGGCTTCAACGAGAAAATTTTCTTAGCTGATGACAAAACACAAAGAGCGGTGTGCATGACTCTTATTAATATCGGCGAATTAGCTAAAAAGCTGACTGATGATATCAAGCAAGTACAAACAGATATTTTATGGCACAAAATAATAGGTTTTAGAAATATCGTTGCTCATGAATATGAGACTGTTGAAATGGATAGGGTTTGGGAAACGGCAAGTATCCATATTCCTATACTGGAAGAACAGATAAAAAGATTGCTTGAATCTGAAGATTAAAAACTGAATAATAAAAATATGTGTGTAAATGCAAATTTGGTTCAGGGCTGCATTATTATAATTTTACAAAAACCATCAGTTGCAAGTAATGATAGAAAAAACCAAAACGTATAAAACGTTTTGGTTTTTGTTTTAGTATCATAATTAAGACCTTTTCGGCTTAATTTTCATAAATAACAAACAAAAAATCAAACCACCTGCAATACCGTAAATGGATATGATAATATAGACTTGCTGCAAGGTAAATATTCCTGCCAGCAGGGCAAAAACTAAGGTAAAGCAAATCATGGCGATATTTTGTCCTACGCTGTAAAATGACATTACCGTTGCTCTGCCTTCTTCTTTTATTTCGTTTTGCAAGGCGTTTACCAGCAAAATTTGTGTTATAGCCATAAGCATAAATGAAACACCGAACAACAGAATGGCGTACCAATTCCATATTACAGCAAATATGGTTAGCATAATGCATGCAAGTCCGTTAAGAAGAAATATTTGGCGAACAGATGAAATCCTTTTTTCTACCATTGGCGCAAGAATATCCCCCAAGGCAACAAAAGCATATCTTACTACCAGAATACCACTGACCCACAACTCGCTAATGTTCCAGTCGTTGGCGATAAGGGCATCAAACTCGTCCAGATATGAACCAATGCCAAAAAGCACCAAGAACAAAATGGACGCCAAAGCAAAGCCGCTCCCTTTAATGAAAAAGATTGCTTTTTTGAATGTTTCAAAAAATCCTGTAGATTCTTTGTCCAGCCGTTCTGAATAGAAGTTACGCTCTCTTATCTGCAAGGCAAATATCACGTTGATAAAACATATCACAGCGGATATTAGCGCAATGGCTTCTATGCTGATGAAAATGGCGATTATGCCGGCTGAAGCAATTCCGGCAAGCGCACCTATAGTTGCATAAAATTGAGCTTTCCCATATATTTTGGTAAAGTTGTCTTCACGTCCATCGCTCTTGAGGTTGTCGTATATCAAGCCTTCTTCTGTTCCGGATGTAAATGCTCCTGCAACAGCCCAAAAAAAGAACCCAAGAGCAAACATAAAAAATGTGTGTGAAAAAAACCATATAACAAAACAAATGCCTTGTAACACAGCCGCCATAGCAAGCATATTTCTTCTGTTCCATCTGTCAGCCAAAATGCCGGCCGGAATCTCAAATGCTATGGTAAATACACTCCAAAGTGCAATAAGTAAAGCAATATCGCCAATTGTCTTGCCCCGCTCAATGAATAAAATCGTGTAAAAAGCATAAATAGGCAAGCACTGACCTATGAATTTATAAATATACAGTACCTTGTCATTAAATGTTTTCATTTTCTCTCCTCCAAAGTTTATCTTTACAAAATATGCAGCAAAGATTTCATTGGGGGACCTCGAATTTTTTCACTGACATAGGATTAGCAGGGAGGTCTAATTGTATGCATTTATATCATCCCCTTTTTATTTATGTAGATTTTATTTCTTGTTTGAATACTGTTTATCATTGTACCATAAGATATGCCGGCGGTCAACGACATTTCGTGACTTATCCGGGTCGGAGGCTGTATATTTGATGTGATATAGCATGATAAGCATTGAAATTTTTATTGGTTTGATGTATAATATCTCTGAGGATGTGATGGCGTATGACTATATTTATAAAAAGATTTATGCTGGTATATCTTTTGATACTTGTCGTTATTTTAGTTGCATTTTCGCTTATTTATTCCCGTTCTGCTAATATCGTTGAAGAAAGTTTGATTAACAACAGGCTGGCAAACCTACAGCAAATACGCACAAATGTTGACAACAACCTTAGCAATGTCATTGATTCTATTTCGCAGGTTTCAAGTAATTGGCAAATTAGGAATTTTGCAGATATCAGCGAGCCTTATCACGGGCCTAATATAATCAGGATTATGGAAACCATAAGGGTTTTACAGGAAAACAACTTTGCCAACACAATACTAAGATATGTTTTCATCGTTTATGATATAAATGAGGTGGTCATTACGCCTGCTGCGGCATGGCAATTGTCTCGTTTCGGCGCTCAATATATGCTTATAGAAGACATGACACCTTATAATTGGCGAGAGCTGGTTTTTAATGAAAATTTATACCCGCGCTTCATTCCTGCGATAAATTTAACCATTGGTCATAACACTTTTGAAGCTATTCAATACATTGTCCCTATACGTACTTTGCGCGGAAATACCGGGGCCGTAATTGCGCTGCTGGACAACAGGGCAGTGCAAGACATGTTCAATGTTTTATCAACAGATTTAGGGGAAACAGCTTTAATTATCAACAGCGCCGGCGAAGTTATCACGGCTCTTTCTGGCATGCATGATATCCCAAATTTGCCTTTGCCCGCAGAACCGGGGGAAGGTATTGTCCAGTTTGTATACAGCGGTGCAAACTATCTGATGATATATACCAATTCTCAAAACCTGGACTGGACATATGTTTCCGTAATACGAAGCGACTATGTCCTTGCGGAACTAAATATGTTTAGAAACATGGTTTTTCTTGTCTTATTCATCATGACAATTATAACATTTGCCATTGCCATTGCATATTCTGTTTTGCAATCACGGCCTATAAAAAAATTGCATGAAACTATCTCGGCCCAAATACCTTTATTGCAGCATTCATATTTAAGGGATTTGTTTGAAGGCAAGTTATTAAATGCGGAGGACGAAACGGCTGCCGCTTTAAATTTTGATTTAACAGGCACACATTATATGGTTGTGTTTATAACCGCCAAAGAAGAGGCGGCGGATTTAGCCCATTTGGCAAAAGTACATATGTTTATGGATGGTCATGCACTTTCAGACGACGAAGGACATGCGAAATATCATTGCCTGAATTTAAGCAATAATGAACTGGCTGTACTGTTTATAGGAAAAAACGCTGCCCTGGATGAACATGTCCGAAAATTTGTGAATTTATTGACCGATGAGATGTCTGATGCCCCCGGGATAACAATAGGCATAGGCTGCGCGTACAATTGTTTAGAAGACGTGAAAAAATCATATTCAGAAGCGGTTGAGGCAGTGCAGTATTTTATTATGACTGATGCGGGACGCACGATATGCCCATTTTCGGAAGTGCCTAACAGCAAAGAATTATACTACTATCCCGATGAAGAAGAAAAACGCCTTTTAAATATGGTGAGAAGCGGCGATGACTATGGGGTACACGAGTCCCTTAAATACATCCTTAACGAAAACTTTATTGAAAGAAAGTTGTCCAACAATATGATTACGGCTTTCATTAATCATCTTTGCCTGGGGCTTTTTAAAATTGGGCGCATCAACCTTGTTAACGATGAATTATCCGAGAGAGTTAATGAATTTTACAACAGCTACAACCAGCTTGCCGACCTTGATAAAATGACCGGATGCACCCAACTTTATACTGATATAAGCAAGGCCATATTCAATGAAAAACAGAATAAAATGCACAATATTGTCGAAGATATGAAAATGATGTGTAAAAGCGGCTTCCAAAACCCCGATTTAAGCCTTACGGACATATCAAGCCGCCACAATCTGTCCGAGGCTTATCTTTCCCAACAATTTAAAGAACAGACGGGCGAAAATTTTCACAGCTATCTGCAAGACCTTCGCATCAATTTTGCCATCAAGCAGCTTGTCTCAACCGACAAACCTATACGCGAAATAAGCGAGACTTCCGGATATATTTCATATAACACTTTTTCTAAGGCATTTAAGCGCAAGACGGGCATTAGTGCCGGAGACTACAGAAGGCATAAATCCAGTATTAGCTAAGGTCTGCCTACAGGTCTTAATAATGTACTTTCCATTCAACACAAAATTTCACATCTCTGCCTTTTTTGCGTATGACCAAGGTTTTGCGATAGCTTGTAACGGGATTGTTTAAGGTGTCGCACAAAAATATCTCGCCGTCGTTTACCGTCAAAATAAGTTTATTGTTTCCGGCAAAAACAATTAGCTCGCGGCAATTAACGCTTACAATGTTTTTTATGTGCTGATATCCGTTTTCATTAAATCCTAAGCTTGCATCACAAGTTTTGCCTGTAAATGTCAGCTCTTGGTCAAAATGAAGAAAATAATCATAAATTGTTTCTTTTGTTCCATAAACCCAAAATTCATCACGCATGGAATCTTTTGTCAGATTAAACTCGCGCACATACTTTATGCCGTCATATGCTTCTGCCTCAGCTTTTATGCGGTTGCCGCTAAAGTCAATAATTCGACCGGGCTTTATTTTTGTGTGGCTTTGTCCTCCTGCGACCACGGTGTTGTGCGAGGCGCTGGTACGATGCCATTCATTACAAATTTTTGCTCCATAACCCGCATTGGATAAATCGCGGGTTATCACATGCCCGTTATGCTGCAATTCAAAGGTCATTGCGTCCGGATGTGCATGACTTGGGCTGTTATGCCCATATTTCAAAAACAGATTAAAATACCCCGAACGTAAGATACCAAAATTAGAGGACGCAAAGTTTGTCGATTCTCTTTTGCTTGCATGGCTTACAACAAGCAGTCTTTCAATCGGTATATCGCCAAAATAATAAGTATCGCATAACGGCAGCGGTGTACGTTTAATTTCTAAAGCCTCAATGTCTTGCACGATTCTCCAAATACCTATATCTTCAGGAAGCGACAATGCGGCTAAATAATATACAGAAAGATATGTTTTGAGATTGATATCCGGCCAGCCGTCATTAGGGTTAGGAAAAGCGCCGTCATCAAACGAATAATCATAGGCTGAGTGCAGCATCTTTTTTACAATTTCGGCTTCTTCACCAAAAGGATGGTCGTAAACCTTGCAAAAATACATCAAATTTGCAATACCTTCCAAGGTGAAAAAATTGTAGTGAATAGAACCCTCAAACCAAAAGCCGTCCGTAGTTACGCCTTCTTTCAATTGTCTGCGTATGCCATATTCACCGTCAAACGCCAAACGAATCCAGCGGTCCTCATTAAAGAAAATGCCGGCCATGCCGATTGCGGAATTTATCCAGCATTTGATATTATGCACCATGTTTAGCTGAGGCGCTAAAACTTCATCAATGGCAGGGGCAAACAAATTTGTTTTCACCCGCACCAAAAAATCGCGGGATAAATCATTGCCCGCTATGTGCAATGCCGATAGTGACCTTACAAGCATAATGGCTTCATTAAGCCCTTGCGGCATGATTTTTGCAACCCCTGTGGTGTCCAAATTTTCTTTGTTGAGGATTATATTCCCTTTTGAATGTATCGGAAATTTATTATAATTATCGGTATAAAAGTTTAGCGTGTCCACAATATAGTCCAAAAAACATACATCGTGCGTTTCTTTGTACAGATGTGCGCAAATTGTCATATCCATAAACGCCTTCATGCGATAAAGATATGTCCATGTTTTGTTGTATTTTTCAGCAGTATATAAATGCCCGCAAATGGGGCATTTGTGTGCTGACGTCGAATTTAAATCGAAAATAAGCCTGCCGCCATCTTCCTCGCAAAAATAATCATGCCCCCAGCCGCTTAAATTTGCAGGGTCGTCGGCAAAATCAGAGTAAAACTTCGCCACATGCCTTTTCATATCTTCCAGCATAGCATTATAAAGTTTTTTATCCATAAAACCTCCGATAAACTATGTATTAGAAAGGGCTGTCTTGATTAAGACAGCCCTCGTTTGTCAATTACACCGCTTAAAGCATAAAGCTACTGAGCTCTTTGGTCAAATGCTGCTTGGTTAAGTTCCAGCAGTCTGGCAAGGCCCATAACCTCAAGCTCTCTAAGATACCAATCCCAGTCGTTATCCAAGCATAAATCTCCGACAGTAAACCGGGAAATGCTTTCTAGCACAAAAGAGTTGATAGGTACTTGAATATCCACCAGTTCTGCCGCTTGAGCTTCATCAAATATAAGTACAGGAAGTATAATATTTAGGTCATTACGATATTGATACATGGCTCTGGTTTCATCATAGAGAAGGGTTTCTTGCTCTACGATAGAACGGTCGGCTCTTTCAGAAAGGCGCCAGTCATGCGAACGCCAGTTTGGCATAGGCTGACCCGCCCACATAGCGGTTTCGGTGGCTCCGCGGTCTGCTTCAGGAGATACAATGCGCTCCCATCTGGCTTGGCCGCCCGCAATACTTACCTCGCCGGGGTCAGAGAATCTCCAATGAACATCCTGATAACCTTGTATGGTTTTCAAGGTAGAGATTTCAGTCATAAAGTTGTCCAGCCAACGAACGGCTACAGGCATCAATTCTTCAGGAAGAGTGGATGTGATAACGGCTCTGTGGTTGCCTGCCAAAGGTCTCATAAAATTCTCTCTGCGGCCGTCCGGGGTTTCCAGGTATGGAATTACTCTAAAGTCATTCCATCTGCCGTTTTGGTCGGTAAAGTCAATAGTAATCATTTGTCCGAGCCATAATCCGGGCATTACACCTACAAGATTATAACCGGGATTGTCACCCATAGCTCTAAGGCCATCACGGTTTTGAACAAATGTATCAGGAGCAATCAGGCCGCTTGTGTACAGGCGGTTTAAGTATCTAAGCCCTTCACGCCATTCTGGGGTATTAAAAACAGGTACAATACGTCCGTTTTCAACAATCAGGCGGTTGCCTTCATCGGTTGTAACAAATCTGCCGAGAAGTCTTTCGACAGCGTGTCCTTGACCGGCTGCGCCTGCAAACGGCAGCACAGGACGGCCGTTTTGGTTGGGGTCCCCATCCCTAAAGGCAACTAAAGTATCGTAAAATTCTTCGGTTGTACGCGGCATTGGAAGGCCCAGCGTGTCAAGCCAAGCTGTGTTAATCCATAGTTTTTGCGGCAAATGCGTATGGAAAGCATCGTCAATCGCAGGGAAGCCATAGATATTGCCGTCAGGCATAATCATATCCGCATGTATAAACGGAAGCTCTTCAAACATGCGCAAAAGTTCCGGTGCAAATTCCAAATAGTTGGTGATAGGTCTGAATAAGCCAAGCTGTGCATAGAAGAATATTGACGCATGGTTGGCGCCGCCTACGCCTGACACAATAATATCCGGGATGTCGCCTGTAGCAAGCATCAAGTTAATTCTGGTATTCCAGTCTGCTTGAGGAATCTGTATCCATTCTACATGAATGCCCGTTTCCCTATCGAAATATTCAGTTATCGGGTTATTGTCAAAGTCAAATCCGCTTTGCTGCGCTACAGCCACTGTAAATGTTACAGGTTGATTTACGATAGGTAAAGTGCCGACCGGATTCATGATAGCCGGTAAACCGGCAGCCTCTCCCGTTGGCAGCGGCGTTGCGGCGGGCGTCGTCTGACCCGTAGCTGTTGCGGGGGCATCAGACTGGGCAGGTTGATTTCCGACGCCGCATGCGGTCATTAGCGCAATAGCGCCAAGCAACACACATGCCGGAAACAGTTTGAAAAAATGTCTTTTCATTAAAATTCCTCCTCGTATAATAAACTTGTATTTTATTGTTGCTTAAAAACCATCAATCAAGGTACAATGCAAGAAGCGGATAGAGTTCAGGGTATTCCTCCTTGGGACATAGTTCCCGCCGAATAGG
>Ga0131853_10000062_pt1 | contig 150362 bp, 134 predicted proteins | sample TergutLab28metaG_FD_92764 | JGI IMG/M metagenome (GOLD analysis project Ga0131853, IMG submission 92764) | Labiotermes labralis P1 segment gut microbial communities from Petit-Saut dam, French Guiana - Lab288 P1 (version 2) (version 2) | ecosystem: Host-associated > Arthropoda: Insects >... | reverse complement strand
CTGTGGTTTGATCCAACAGAAACGTATGCTACATTATCCATTGTTACTTCATTGCTTGCAACAACCGCTCCGGTTCTTCGCCGCCATTCGCCGCGCGCATACAATGTGCCGTCAATGGCAACTGAAATTATTTGATTCCGCCCGGCAGAAACAGCGTTAATATTTTCCGCCATCTTTTGCGGCGTATAAATATGCTCACCTGAATCGGCGCAAATTTGTCCCCAGCGATTGTCGCCCCAGCCCCACAATGTTCCATCACGAGTGAGTGCCGTTCTCGCCCAACCTGCGGAAACATAGACGACATCTGTTTTAATAAGCTGCGGCATAACGTCATCAAATGTGTTTCTATAATTTTGCCGCCACAGCCAAAGTATATCATCGGTGCAAATAACATATCCGTTCGACACCATGACGGCATTGTCCATTAACCGCACTCTATCGTCTTTGTTATCATAGATGTTGCGAAACCCATCATCCCAAGTTTGACCCCATACATACAATGCGCCATCATCAGTAGCTACCCAAACGCGATTTGAGTCTGCCGAAAAATTTGCAACGCCGTCCATCAACAAGCGGTGTTCTATGTATGGCTCTCGTTGTTCATTTTCACCCCAAGACGACCGTAGCCATGCATCGGGATTACAGCCGCTGACATCTGCGCCCCAACCCCAAAGTTCGCCGTTCTCCAGTAAGACAAAAGAACTGCTTTCACCGGCATGGATTTGCTTTACTTGAGACAGTTGCGCTGCCTTTGACGGCTCTGCCTCTGCCGCAAACATCGGCGAACACCCATCTACCTCCTCGATAATATGACACGCGGCAAAAAAGCCGACCGCAAACAAACACAACGCAAATAATATTATCATCGCAAAGCGTTTCATAAATGATCCTCGCACTATTAAACCTCTAACTCTAATCCGTCAAAGGCAATGTCATATCCATGCTGTTTACTAAATGCAGCAAACTCATCATGAGGCAATGTGCCCTCATGGGATATATGTGACGCAAAGATTTTTGTGCCGTCATTGATAATATGCCGTTTCTTCATTTCTTGTATGGCAGCGATAAAGCTGTCTGTATTCAGATGGTCGTTTGCCTTTACCTGCCCGTATGTGTGGTCTAGCACAACGACATCCAAGGAAATACCGTTGTCCGAGAGATATTTCAAAGTGTCTTCTCTCAGTGATTTCTCATCGGCATCTATACCATAAAACAGTCGCCGAGAATTGTCATTGACCAGCCAAAGATATGAGCCGTCGTTGACGTCGTGCGCCGAATAGAGTGCTGTTACCAAGTAACGACCGCACTTAAATTCTTCACCATGATTAACGCCGGTGACATTTAGACTTAACCGACTTTGCCATTCCGGCGCAAATAAATTCACCCCATCCCATGCTGTTTTGCCTGCTTTTTCTGACATACGCTGTATACATTTTGACGAGGCATAAAGCGATAAGGGTTGAATATTTTGGGTAGCAAACTCATCCATCCGCGTAATCAAATGGCCCGGGCTAAAATGGTCGAAATGAGAATGCGTTTGTAGCCAATGACGAATTTTTGTCGTATCAACATTATGCATATACGACGCCGACGCTAAGTCTTCATTCATATCGATAAGTAAATTTTCGTTGATAAGCAGCGACGCGCGTTTCCTTAAATCTTTGCCGCCCGATTTTCTTGCCTTAGCACATAAGATACAGTTACAAAACGGCAACGGATTCGAGTACGCCGCCGACGTTCCCAAAAACTTTATTTTCAACAGCTCACCTCCGAATGGCGCTCGCCCTGCACACTTACACTAAATTATACGCCAATTGCGTGGTACAATATTTGCACTCAACAACCTCATCAAAAGCCACGACTGTGTTAGCACTGCATCCGGGGCAGGAGATTGTTTTATGTCGCGGTATTGCGTCCCCTCTTTGTACGCCTTCCGTGTGGGCTGCTTTTAATTTTTGCTCAACTTTGCGAGCATCGGTGGCCGGGCGCTCAATGCGCCGTTTCTCTCGATTGATCTGCACGTCGTACAATAGTCCTGCCATCACCAGTTGCGGCAACTCTTCCATAATTTGTTCGGACGACACCTTTGTCATCTGCGCAATAATGTCAATATTACGCTCATCACCGCCCGAAATGAATATCATGTACTGTTTGTAGCGTTTGGCGCGTTTGCGTTTTGGGCGCGCCAACGCGATCAGTATCACGCCCGGCACACCAAAAACAAACGCCGCAACAAGCATCTCAGGCTCGCCGGTAATCGCCATGAGTAAGTACAACGCACCGAAACACGCCAGCAAAATGCCCCACGTTTGCATGGCCCTGCCCTGCTTTAGTTTAGGCGAATTCATCATATTACACGCCCCCTCTAAATGCCTGGATAACTGCCGCTGTCAACTCTTCAATCTCGCCGTCAGCAGCTTCCACACCGCTCATAACAAAATCTTCCAGTTCGCCAACTTTGCCCGCCACGGCGTTATCTGCCGCACTGATCCCTTTGATTTCCAGTGACTGGATCTGCGCATGCAGGGCTTTCAGCTGCATTTCAAATTTCCTGCCTTGCGGCGACTGCATGAGTTTGAAGATACGCTTGCCGCATTTTTGTGTAAAAACGTGGTCGGCTTCGGGGTTATAATTGCTGCTGTCGGCCATTATGGTGGCGAAGCCCACAATGACCAGCGCAATCAGCGCAATCGCGATGATGAGCAATTGCATCAGTGTCAGCCAATTTAAGTTGTCGGCAAGCAAACCGGCAAACGGCGTGAATACTAGGGTTGCCAAGAAGTATGCCATCAACACGGCACTCACGCCCGAGCGCGTGATAGTCCTGCCGTTAACACTACCCATAACGGCAATGCCGCCGAAACAAACAATCTGTGATGCCCACAAAAACAAGAATGCCCGCTCAAAACCCGCGTTATTGCCTAAGTCAAGCAAGAAGTAAGCCGCCGTGGTAAAGCCGATGATGATAAGGCCAACAATGACCGCTACGCCGCTGCGCATTTTCATAATAATGTCCTCCTAAGATATAAAGCTTATCGCATTATATCACATTGTTCGCCGACGTGCAATGCGCATTTCTGCAAGACGCCTTTTGACAAATCCCACTGCGCCATCTATAATAGCACCATGATAAAGGTATCCTTCGACAACGAAAACATTACCGTCAACGCCCAACGCGGCGCAACGGCACTCGACGCCGCACGACAAGGCGGCGTATATTTAGCGTCACCCTGCGGAGGCAATGGCACTTGTGGCAAATGCCAAGTTGCCATCAACGGCGAAACTGTATTGGCTTGCTGCACGCCATTGTCGTGCGACTGTATTATTTCTACATCGGCGACAGCTGACCAAACCTTGCAAATTGTTTCAAGCGGGCACAGCACAGCACATGCGCTAAACCCGCATTATAACAACGGCTACGGGCTGGTCGTCGATATCGGCACAACGACACTGGTTGTATCATTGTGCGATTTGGCAACGGGCACCAAAGTCGCCACTGAAAGCTTGCTCAACCCGCAAACACAATATGCACAAGATGTGATTTCACGCATACAGTTTGCGGGACAAAACGATGGATTGAGTGCTTTGCATACAACACTGACTAAGAGCTTAAATGCTGCTATAGCACGCTTAACAGCACAAATCGGCATTGCACCGCGCGATATTAAGGACGCGATATACAGCGGCAATACCGTCATGCTGCACCTTGCTGTGGGCGCAGACCCTACACCGTTGGGCAAATATCCATATACACCCAACATTACGGGCGGCTGTTACTTTCCCGCAAGGAAACTAAATATTGGTGGCGAGATTTATATGCCGCCGATTGTTTCACCCTTTGTCGGGGCAGATATTGCTTGCGGTATTTTGGCATGCGACCTGACACAAACGACGGCGACAACGTTGTTTATCGATATCGGCACAAATGGCGAGATGGTGCTGGCAAAAGACGGCAACCTGGTGGCCACATCCACAGCCGCAGGGCCTGCCTTTGAGGGCATGAATATCTCGCAAGGCAAACGGGCAAGTATCGGCGCAATCGAGCGATTCGCTTTCAACGACGATGACACAATTACTATTGAAACAATTGGCAATACCGATGCCAACGGTATCTGCGGCAGCGGATTGTTAGATATTGTCGCCGCGCTTGTGCGAACAGGTCGCGTAGACAGCACAGGGCGATTCTCCGACAAGTCCAACGCCTTTACCATTACACCTCATGTGTCCCTCACACAGGGCGATATTCGGCAAGTGCAGCTCGCCAAAGGCGCGATTCGCGCCGGCATTGATGCCATGCTGGATCGCTTGTCCCTTACGCCGCAGGATATTGAGCGCGTCGAAATCGCTGGCTCGTTCGGCTACCATGTAAGTGAGCGAAGTTTGTTACAACTAAAAATGTTGCCCGCGGCATTCGCAGGCAAGATATATTTTGTAGGCAATACATCGCAATCGGGTGGCATGGCATTGTTGCTCAACACCGATTTGCGACGTGATGTGGAACGAATGGTGCAAGAGGTTAAACACATTGATTTTGGGAATGACGAGGCGTTTGACGATCTTTTTGTCGAGAACTTGGGGTTCTAGACGCTCCCCGGCTCATAAGTAAAGCCCTCACCATGCACATCCGTCACAGTGTTGGTAATCATAAACGCCTCTTTGTCATATTTGTCAACCACTGCCTGCAACTGGCGGTAATCGCTGTGATGCAATGTTATCATCAGCACTTGAACAGGCGTTTTATTGTACGCGCCGACAGCGGGCAAAATAGTTACACCGCGCCCGATATCATGCAGGATATCGTTGGTGATTTCTTCGTGTTTATCACTGATGATATACACGATTTTCTTTTTCTTCATGCCCGTTTCGATATAATGCATAACCCATGATGTCAAGAAAATACTAAACACGGCATAGAAGAATGCTTCAATACTAAACACCAACAAGCAGAGCGTAACGACAATGCCGTCGGCGATAAACAGTCCAACTGAAGTGTTAAGTCCAAAATACTTTTTCAAAATTAAAGGAATGACTATCGTGCCACCGCTCGACGCATTATTTTTATACAATATCGACACGGCAACGGCGAAAATTACACTACCAATCATCGTTGACAACATAACGTCCTCAATGACCATGTAGTGTGGCACAAGCCATACGCCTAACGGCAGCAGTGACGCACCGATAGCTGTTTTTAGGAACACTTCTCTGCCCAAAAAAATCAGCGTGGCAACAATCACGATGCCATTACCGATGAGAATGATCATCGAGCGGTCTAACTTAAACAACTCCTCTAAAATAATGGCAAGCCCTGTCAGTCCGCCTGCCGCAATGTTATGTGGGCCGAGAAACAAGTTGATGCCGGCGGAGATTAAAGCAATGGAAAAGACGATTGCTAAGAGTTTTTTTAACCAGTTTAACATATAAATACATCCTTATCATGTACAATTATCGCGCACGGCACAGGTGGCGGGCAAACACAGTTCGCCTTTACACGCCTATTCTACCATACAGAGAGGTAAATATGCAACTTACCTTTGTTTACATACCACTTGACAAAAAAAACTTGCGCGTTTGGCAAAAATGTGCGATACTGTTTTTTGCCCTCTTGTCAAAAACATAAAACCATGACAAATGTCACTATCGACACATACAATCTTCGGCTATACTTATGGAATACAACATAAACTTTCACATGAATTAACATTATGTACGGAGGAATCTATGCAACCAATTATCGAAGTACAAAACTTCACTAAACGTTACGGCAAGTTTACTGCCGTAGACGACATCAGCTTTACAGTCGATGAGGGCAGCATTTTTGCCTTTCTCGGGCCAAACGGCGCGGGCAAGTCGACAACAATCAATACACTCTGCACCATTTTTGACAAGACTGAGGGTAGCCTAACCATCAACGGTAAGGATGTTACCACGCAGAAAAACGAGGTTCGCTCCACCATCGGCGTCGTATTTCAAGACAACACGCTGGATACCAAGATGACCGTCGAGGAAAATCTCAGAATGCACTGCGTTTTTTACAAAGTGCCCAAATGCGAGGTTGAAGAACGGATACGATTCGTATTGGAATTGGTCGACTTGCTTGAAGTACGCAAAAAAACGGTATCGGCACTTTCAGGCGGCATGAAACGGCGTGTGGAGATTGCGCGCGGGCTGATTCACTATCCCAAAGTGTTATTTTTGGACGAGCCGACGACAGGGCTTGACCCGCAAACCCGTGCCCATGTGTGGGAATACGTCCTGCGGCTGCAAAAAGAGAAGAATATCACCATCTTTTTGACCACGCACTATATGGATGAAGCTGAGGTCTGCAACAAGGTTGCTATCATGGACCACGGCAAAATCATTGCACACGACACGCCATTTGGGCTGAAAAAGCAATACACCAAAGACCGCGCCTATATCACCACCAAAAACCCTCCGGCATTGGAGGCATTGTTGGACACGCGAGGCATTCATTATGTCAAAAAAGAAAAATTCCATCGCGTAGATGTTGACAGCACGCCCGGCATCTTGCAAGTGCTGGCCGAATGCAACGCCGATATTACCGACATTGAAATCCGTAAAGGGACATTAAATGACGTATTTCTCGAAATCACAGGGCGCGAAATACGGGAAGGAGAGCCAACATGAGCATAATTTTTGCTTTGTGGAAGCGCAATATGCGCGCCTTTTTGCGCAACAAGCCGGCACTGATTTTTAACTTGGTTTTTCCGTTTTTCTTCCTGTTCATCTTCGGCAACATGTTCCGCACACTGCTCGGCGACGGCTCGGAAACCTATATGCTGGCTGGTATTATTATCGCTACTGTCTTTGAATCATCATTCCGCATCAGCAGCACAACCATCGACGATATGACGTCCGGCTTCATGAAAGAAGTGCTTGTTTCGCCCATCTCGCGACTAAATATCGCCGCCGGGCAATTTGTGTCCTCAGCAACGATTTCAGCATTCCAAGGCTTGATGATTTTTGTTGCCGGCTTTGCCATCGGCATGCGCGTTTCATCGCCTCTAACCGTTGTTTGGGCGATTCTCGCCATGGTTTTCATCGGATTGCTATTCTCAGGCTTCGGACTGTTTATCGCCAGCAAGGCCAAGAATTTGCAAACCTTCCAAGCCGTTACGATGGCACTCACCATGCCCTTGATGTTCCTGTCGGGCGCATACTTGCCCACCATTGGACTGCCGAACTTGCTGCGCAATATCGCGGCGTTTAACCCCTTGACTTATGCTGTCAATATCTTCCGCACCATTGTCATGGAACGGTTTACCGCACCGACATATGAGTTGGTCAACGAAACATTGGCGGCTAACATAGGAGGTACAGTGGTAAACGAGCAATACGTAATCGGTGACGTAATACACGAGGTCAGATACATCACCGGCGGTGTAAATATCGGTATGTTGGCCTCCATTGGCATTTTGTTGGCATTCGGATTGATATTTCTTACACTTTCGACAATCGCCTTTGCGCGGGTTGATTTCTCTAAGATGAACCGTAATGTAAAGGACAGCATTGAACTGTAAAGGAAAAGCATCGATATTAACAAAAGACCGCCTTAACCGGCGGCCTTTCTTTAACAGAACTAGGTAATCTGCATTCTCTTGTTATACAATGTCCGATAGCCAAAATGCAGCGAGCAAAACACTGCCAAGCACGTCACGGCACATACAGCGATGATGATGGCAATCTGATATAAAATCGCCGTCATAGGCATTGTGCCGGATAAAATTTGTCCCGTCATCATGCCAGGCAATGAGATGATACCCATACCAATCATCGAGTTCAACGTGGGCAGTAATGCCATTTCCAGAGAACGGTTGACGAGCGGCAGCAGGATTTTTTGCGGTGTTGCGCCGACATTTAACAGTGTGTCGATGCGGGCGCGATTAGACTTCAAGTTTTCGTCAAAGTTCCGCAACCCAAGACTCACACCCGTCATGGCGTTGCCTAAAATCATGCCGCCAATCGGAATGGTATAGCGCGGGTTGAATAGATTTACACCGACGATGACCATGATAAAAAAACAAATCACCGCAAGCCCCGTTGTTGCCAACGACACGCTGACAATGACCTTGAATCGCCGATTGATGCCGCGGCTACGTGACAATGCCGTGTAGATGGCGAATGCCGTCATCACCAGCAAGGCGGCCACTGTCAGCAGCGGGTGCGGGTTTTCAAAGAGATAGGTCAGCACCAGCCCTGCCAACGCGAGTTGCACCGTCATGCGCAGGCTTGCCACAATGAGCAGTTTAGTTTGGTTGATTTTGCAGCGTTTCATAATGATAAGCACAACAATCAACAGCAGGTAAATCAGCGCGAATTGCCATAGATTTAAGGCAATGATATCATCCATTGGCATTACCTCCCGTCAGTTCAATTAAATGGTCAGCGTACTGTTCGGCCAGCGTTTTGTGGTGCGATACGACAAGCAACGTCATGCCATTCTCGCGACAAAATGTTTTGATATTCGCCATAACGGCGTGTGCGGTAGCGTCATCAAGCGCACTTGTCGGCTCGTCGAGCAGCAACGCGTCGGGGCGGAACGACAGGCAAATTGCTGTAAAAATGCGTTGCTTTTCACCGCCCGACATATTGTCACATACGGCGTCGAGTTGAAAATCTATGGCGCAGAGCTTTAAGCATGCCAGCATTTCTTCATCATCCAAAGGCGGCAAGTCGCGGTATTGATAAAATTGCACAAAATTATCCCGTACGCTACCGGCAAATAAAAACACCGACTGCCCGCACAGCAGGACATTCTGCCGTAGGGCAATCGGGTCGTATTCGTCGAGGTGTTTATCGCAATAGAAAATTGCGCCGCCAGCGGGCGAAATCACGCCGTTGAGCAGTTTCAACAACGTGCTTTTACCACACCCGCTCTCGCCGCAGATGAAAGTCGCCGTTTGTGCCGTAATTTCTAAATCGGGATAGTTTATAATGTCCCGAAATTGCACGTTGCGGAGTGTGAAGATGGCCATTGTTTGGTTACCTCTTAAAATTGCGTTGATGTTAGTATGGATAGACAGCCCTAGAGCGCCCCTTTTTTGTTCATCTCTTTCAAGTTTCCCATTTTAGCCGCGCGGCTGTCCAGTTCGGTATACAGCGCCTCAATCGTCACATCTTTGCACGCCATCAGCACCAGCATATGATATGTCAAGTCGGCAAGCTCATTAACTAATTCGGCTTGATTATCCTCTTTGGCAGCGATAACGGTTTCGGTGCATTCTTCGCCCAGTTTTTTTAGAATTTTATTCAGGCCCTGCTCAAATAGGTAGCGCGTGTAGGATTTTTCGTCGCCATCCCCTGCCTTGCGTTGCAGAATGGTATTGTAGAGTTGGATGATGGTATCGTTCATAGTGCAATCTCCTTATAGAAACACGAAGTCTCCCCTGTATGGCACGTTGGCCCAACGGGGTTTACACGATACAGCAAACTGTCTTCATCACAATCGGCAATGATAGACACAATGTGCAAAAAATTACCCGATGTCTCGCCTTTCAACCACAACTTATTTCGGCTACGGCTCCAAAAATGCCCTTTTTGGGTTTCCAATGTCTTTTCCAAGGCGAGTTGGTTGACAAAGCCCAGCATAAGGACTTGGTTTGTATCGGCGTCCTGCACAATGACGGGAATTAGGTCAGATTTGATAAATAGATTTGCTATGTTCATTGTGTTTCACTCCAAACTATCATCAGTGTCCCGTTTTCCACCGAAATCGTAGCTTCTTCACCAGTAAATTCATTGCTCAGTCCCAATGGCTTCGCACTTTCCAGTGTAGCATTTTTTAACGGATATTTTAAACCAGATAGCGTCACATTTTCGGCATTGCCGCCTTGAGCGAAAGCCGAAATCGTACCTTCCCTGCCCATTGGAAACGCCATCTCGTCATTATGTATACACGTTATCATTTCCTGCTCGCCGTACAGAAATCCTCGTGCGCCGCGTTGCGCCAAATCGGCTAAGCATTGTATGTTCGCCAGTGTGTGGTCGAGCCGCCCACCTGTGCCGCCGTAGATATGAAATTCGCGGCAGCCGGCTTGCCAAGCGCGCTCAATGGCGGCACGCATATCGCTTTCGTCCTTGTCACGCCGCAGGGTAATCACGCATTCGCCGTCGGGTGTAAAGCCCAGCGAATCAAAGTCACCGATGATTACATTGGGCTGAATGCCCAGTTTTTGCAGATGCATCAGCCCACCATCAGCGGCAACGATTAAATCAACCGTCGGCAACGATTGTGACGCAAATAATTCACCCGCCCCCATAATCAAACAAGTCAACATACAAACCTCCGTGTTTACATCTGTGTCAAAATCTAGTATACTGATAAGAGCGTGATGCAGAATCATGCCCCCTATATCAACTCAAAAGGAAAAATTTACATGAAGCTAGGTATTGTCGGACTCCCCAACGTGGGCAAGAGCACTCTTTTTAACGCATTGACCAAGGCAGGCGCAGAGGCTGCCAACTACCCGTTTTGCACCATCGACCCAAATATCGGTGTTGTTATCGTACCGGATGTGCGGCTTGCCGAATTGGCTGAGGTTTATAACCCCACAAAAATCACACCGGCGACCATTGAATTCGTTGACATTGCCGGGCTGGTGCGCGGCGCAAGCAAAGGCGAGGGTTTGGGCAATCAATTTTTATCGCATATCCGCGAAGTCGATGCCATTGTGCACGTCGTGCGCTGTTTCGACGACGACAACGTCGTACACGTTGACGGCCATGCCGATCCGGCACGGGATGTTGAGACCATTAATATTGAATTGTCGCTGGGCGACTTGGATATTGTAACGCGCCGCCGCGACAAGGCGCAGAAGCTCATTAAAGCAGCCGATAAAAATGCTGTTTGGGAAACCGAAGTACTGACACAACTCATGGCACACCTTGACAACGGCGGCAGCGCCAATAGTTTTGAGGCCGATGATAAGGTACAACGTCTGCTTGACTCCATGCCGTTACTCAGCGGCAAACCCACCATTTATGCCGCCAATTTGGACGAAGAGGGTTATCAAAACCCTGAGGCAAACGCACATTTTAACGCACTACAAGCTATTGCCGACCAAGAAAACGCCAAGCTCCTGCCCGTTTGCGCCAAACTAGAAGCCGAATTATCCACGCTTGCCGACGGCGAACGGCTGGAATTTATGAACGAATTGGGCATCGCACAATCGGGACTAGATAGACTGATTGCCGCAGGTTATGACTTGCTTGGTTACATTTCATTCCTCACCGCCGGCGCACCGGAAGTGCGCGCTTGGACCATCACTAATGGGACACTTGCCCCACAAGCCGCCGGTAAAATCCACACTGATATGGAGCGCGGCTTTATCCGTGCCGAGGTGGTGAGCTATGATGATTTTGTCAAAATCGGCAGCATTGCCGCAGCAAGAGACGCGGGGATTCTACGCAGCGAGGGCAAGGGTTATGTGATGAGAGATGGGGATATTGTGAACTTTTTGTTTAACATCTAGATTGTACCATATATATAGCGCTGTGGTCAACCCACCCATAAAGCCACAATGCCGTGCAGGGCACGGCCACTTACGCAGCAGGAGGTGCAGTCATGCCTCTTAACTTCATCCTTGGTCGTGCCGGCAGCGGCAAAAGTACTGCTTTGCTTGACATGATTGCAACGAACGGGCGGCAAAACGCCGCCCCTACACCTTGTCTACTTCTTGTGCCTGAAACATTCAGCCATGAGACTGAACGGTTGCTATGCACGCATTGCGGTGACAGCGCGGCAGTATATGCCGAAGTTATCACGTTTAAGCGGCTGGCGTCACGGTTGCAACTGGCGGGACAGCAACTCAAAAGCATTGACGACAGCGGGCGGCAGTTAATTGTCAAGCTCGCCGTTGATTTGGCGCGTGAGCAAATGAAAAGTAGTTATCGTACTGTGCGCACCAACGCCTTTTTGCCTGCGCTGCTGCAAACCATTGACGAGCTGCAACGCGGCAATTTGACACCTGAACTGCTCGCCGAAGCGTCGACATTTGCCGACGAAGACATCATGCGCAACAAATTGCACGATTTATCGCTGTTGCTGTCGGCATATCAAGCGGCCGGCGAGCGCGTGGGCACAAACGTGCGCGATGAATTGACACAAATGGCGGAACTCTTGCCCGCCAGTGGATACGCGCAAGGCGTGCGCTTGTTTATTGACGGCTTTGTGACATTTACAACGGCAGAACTCGCCGTCCTGCACGTATTTTTCGAACAGGCAAAAGACGTACATGTTGCATTATGCCACGATGATGATCCGCTATTTTCCACAACCGACAGCACAGTTGAGCAACTGAAAAGTATGGCGCAAGACTGCGGCCGCGAAATCAAAACCACCAAACTATCAAGAACTGCCCCCTTCGAACCACTCCACGCACAAAATTTGAGCGCACACAGTCCGCCTTTACACGCGCTTGTAACCATCTACGCCGCCCAAGATATTCGCGAACAATGCGACATCGCCGCGGCACATATTGTCAAACTCATTGCAAGCGGCGCACGATACCGCGATATTGCCGTTACGGCACGACACATCGACGGCTACAACGCGCCGCTTGCCGCCACTTTTGCACGGTACGGTATTCCGCTGTTTGCAGACGGCAAGACCGATATTTTGCAAAAGCCCATCTTGACGGCATTGTTATCGGCACTTGATTGCTTGCAAAACGGCTTTCGCTACGAATCAGTTTTTGCCTATTTGCGCACGGGTTTAAGCGGGCTGACAAACAGTGAGTGCGACAAACTAGAAGCCTATGTCTTACGTTTGCAGCCGCACTCGTGGGCGAAAGATTGGGCGTGGCACCCCGACGGCTATCGCGCCGAGTGGGAGTCATGCCACCACGATCAGTTAAACATCGTCAATGCTCTGCGCCATAAAGTATATACACCGTTACAGCGTTTACACGAGACATCCAAAGCCGGTCAAACAGGCAAAGGACAAGTGCTTGCATTATATCAATTCATCGAAGACTTGCAGTTGGCCGCGCAGTTGGAGCAACGGGCGGCACAATTGCATGCCAATGGGCATCAGCAATTGGCCATCGAAACGCAACAATTATGGGATATTGCATGTCGTGCGCTGACGCAATGCCACCATATTTTGGGCGATTTACCACTCAACTTGCCGCAGTTTGCCGAACTGTTCAAGCTGGCGTTGTCGCATTACGACGTCGGCGCAATCCCTGTATCACTCGACTGTGTGACAGTGGGCGGCACAGATCGGCTGCGCAAACGACAGTTAAAACATTTGATTTTGCTGGGCGCCGACGATGAGCTGCTCGCTCCGCCCGAAGTCGGCGGATTGCTATCAGAAAGTGACCGTGTATTTCTTGAAATGTTGGGACACAGCCTCACCCCTACACTCGACAAGCGGCTGAGTCGTGAGCGCTTTATGTTCTACGCCGCCGTAACATTGCCGGCGGAATCGCTATCAATTGTTGTGCCTGCCGACGGCGGCGAACGCGCTGAAAATCACATCGTCAAAGGCTGGCGCAAAGCTTTTGATTTGCCGTTGCTGACAGCTGATGCCCTGATGCCCGAGCGCATCGGCGGCAGTATTGACACGGCGCGAGAGGCAGCAGCGCAACAAGACACCGAGGGCGACATTGCCCGCGCTTTGCTGGAAGAGCGCGGCGGCCATGAACGCTACTTGCAATCGCTGGACGCCGCGCGAAATTTGCATCGCACACCGTTGTCTCTCAACCATGCCCGTCGACTCTACGGCAACCCGCCGTTGTCGGCCACGCGCATGGATTTGTGGCAGAAGTGCCGTTTCCAGTATTTCATGCGCTATGGCTTACGGGCCGGCACACGCCCCGAACCCGGCTTTTCGGGACTGGATAGCGGCAGTTTTATCCATGCCGTCATTGAGCGCGTCACACGTGACGTTGTGGCGCAAGGTGGCTTTCAAGTCATTGCGCGGGAAGAGATTGCACAGCTTGCAAACAACCATGCCATTATCTACTTAGACACCATTTTACCCTCTGGCAGCAAACGCCATAATCGTTTGCAAACTTATGCCAATCGTTTGACATTCATGGCCGAGCGTGTGGTATTGCATATTGCCGATGAATTAAAAGAGAGCCAATTTCAGCCATTACTTATCGAAGAGCTATTCAGTCTTGAATTTCCTGCAGAAAACCGCGATATACTGACCCTGCGCGGCGTCATTGACCGCGTCGATGGCTACGAGTGCGACGGCAAACTATATCTGCGCGTGGTCGATTACAAGAGCGGGCGCAACGGATTCTCGCTCAACGACTTGTACCATGGGTTGTCACTGCAATTATTTCTCTACACGCTGGGCATTGACAAGCTGGTGAACCGTGATGCAAAACTCGCGGGACTGCTCTACGTGCCTGTCCATGAGGCGATTGTCAAGGAGGGCGACAATCCCGACGATAAGCTTCGCCGCTCTGGGTTGCTGCTTGACAACGAAAGTTTGTTGACGGCTATGGAAGCCAACCCCGGCGCACGATTCTTGCCCAAAAAACAGGGCGACAGCTACTTACTCACGTCACTGGAAACGTGGGGCAAAATGCAAATACACGTCAAAAAAATCATCGAGCAACTGGCACATGAAATTCACGGCGGCGCATTGCAGGCTGAGCCGCTTGTGCGTGAAAAGAAGCTGGTGTGCGAGTATTGCGACTTCAAAAACGCCTGCCAATTTGACCGCGATTGCGAAAAGTCGCGGCACTTTACGCGGTTAAAGCCGGATGAGATTGTGGGGAGGTTGGAAAAATGAATTTGACAACCGCCCAACAGCAGGCCGTTAACACACGCGGCAGCGCCTTGCTCGTCAGCGCCGCCGCCGGCTCGGGCAAGACGCGCGTATTGGTTGAGCGCATCATGAAATATCTATCTGAGGGCGTCGATTTGGAAAAATTCCTCATCGTGACATTCACTAAAGCAGCAGCGTGCGAAATGCGCGGACGCTTGGCAACGCTCATCCTTGAACGCATGAACGCCGAGCCGCACAACAACATTTGGGCACGACAATACGCCCGCCTGCCGCTGTGCAGCATTGACACCATCCACGCCTTTTGTAGTAAACTACTGCGCGAAAAGGCGGCATTGTGCGGCATTGCCGCCGACTTTCGATTGTGTGACCGTCAAGAACAGGCGCACATTGAAGCCCGTATGCTCGACCGCGTGCTGGACGATTGCTACGCGCAAGATTCACCCGAATTTCAAGCACTCATCGCCAACACCATCGATGTGCGCGACGACAGACAACTCGGCGAATGGGTTGCCAAGCTCCACACCGCCGCTTGCGCCCACGCCGATCCGCGTGATTGGCTGAAACACATGACGCACGGGTCAAACAACTGTCGTCCCCGGATTGACAGTACATCAAACGATTATCTGCAACGCGCCGCCGCACAACTTGACGCCGCTATCGACAGCTTACAATCGGCGTTGGCGCAATTGCAAGCCGACCCGGATTTATATGAAAAATACATTGGCACATTCACGATTGACTTGCAGCACGCCAAGGAGTTTCGACAAGCGGCAGACATCAGCTGGGATGCCTTGCGTGACAAAGCATTTGACTACATCCCCGACACACTGCGCGGCAACGGTAAAAAAGCCGAAAAAGAGCTTGTCAAGGATTTGCAAGAGCAGTGCAAACCTGTCCGCGAAGAGTGGAAAGACTTGCATAAATCACTGAAAAGAACTATGGTGTTGAGCCATGACGAGATTGCCATACAGGAAAAGAATGCACAACCTGTTGTAGTCGGATTGTGCCAAGCGGCATTGCAGCTGGATGAGGCATTGCGGCAAGAAAAGCGCCGGCTCAACGTCTTGACGTTCAACGATTTAGAACATTTATCACTGCAGCTGCTGCAAGATAAAAACATCGCGCAAGAAGTCAGCGGACGGTTTGTCGAGGTGTGCGTTGACGAGGTACAAGACATCAGCGCGTTGCAGGAAAAGCTAATTACAGCGTTGTCACAAAGCGGACACAACATCTTCTGGGTGGGCGACGTACGGCAGTCGATTTACCGCTTTCGGCTGGCAGAGCCGCAGTTGTTTTTGGATAAGTATCATAGTTATGAGGATATTGATGTAGGGGACGCGGAGGAAAATCACCCGCCCTCTGCGGAGGGCACCCTCTTTTGCGAAAGAGGGCAAGGAGAGGACGTAGCCAACCTCAGCCCTCTTTGCAAAGAGGGTGCCGTCGCAACGGCGGGTGATTTTCCCGCCCACAGGCGACATCCCCGCCGTATCCTCCTCAGCCAAAATTTCCGCTCACAGCCAAAAATCATTGACCTCGTCAACACGGTATTTTCGCAAATCATGACAAAGTCGGTCGGCGAAATGGACTACACTTCACGCGAATATTTGCAGACGGATAAAACTTTCGACGATATGCCAACGCCGCAACTCGTATTATTCAACACCCCCGATGACAACAACACCCCTGATGATAATCTTGCAGGCGACGGTCGCCTCACCCGCGAAGCCGACTGGATTGCCGCACAGATTGCCCAACTCTGCCAACAAGACAACGTCACACCCTCCGATTGCGCCATCTTGCTGCGCAAAACTAGCGTACAATTTATTTTTGAAAAGGCGTTGCGCGACCACGGCATCCCCTATCGCGTTAAGGGGCGAAATAACTTGTTCGACTACCCTGAGGCACTCGTGCTGCTCAGTTACCTGTCCATCCTCAACAACCCTACCGAAGACGCCGCACTAATTGCTGTACTGCGCAGTCCGCTGTATATGTGCACCGCCGATGATTTGGCAGAACTGCGCGGCTATGCGCCCGACAGCAATTTCTACCAGGCTATGGAGGCCTCACAGTCGCAAGGCACATCGTGGGCGCAAGCTTACCACGACATTCAACGCCTGCGCTTTTTAGCGCCCGATATGGGTGTAGGGCAACTGACGTGGCACATTATGCAGCAAACGCATATGTTGCCGCGCTATACCGCGCAGCCGATGGGCACTCGTTGCCGACACCACTTGACGTTGCTGCTTGATATGGCACAAGACTTTGAAAATCAATGCCGCGGTGGATTGTTTGCCTTTTTAGTATTTCTGCGCAAACTGGCGCAAGATGGCTATGAAATCGATGCGCCCGACAATACACAAGAGGGCGTGCATATTATGACTATCCATGGCTCGAAGGGGCTGGAATTCCCTTATGTTTTCCTAGCCAATTGCAGCGGACAATTCAACGTCACGCACATCGACAGTCCGCCGCTGCTCATCCACCCCGCGCTCGGCATCGGCCTAACGCTCATCAACCAAGACCGCACGCACACCTATGAAACGACCGCTCACCGCTGTATCGCGGCGCGGCTGCATGCCGATATGCGCGCCGAAGAGATGCGCTTACTCTACGTCGCTATGACGCGAGCCGAGCGACAGCTGGTTATGACGGCAACAGAAACAAATTTGTTCCGTGTAGAGAAAGCACTTGAACAACTCGCCGCGCCGCGCCGCAATGCACTGTCGCCATTGCAAGTTGCGGCACGGAAGAGTTATGCTTGGTGGCTGGTTGATGCTCTGTGTGGGCATGGCAAGGTGTGTAAGATTGTTCTTTCAAAAAATGAGACGAAAATGTGCAGGGGCGAACTATGTTCGTCTGCAACTTATACCAATGGCACAGAAAAAGAGCCCACCATCATGGGCGAACACAATTTGCCCATACAACAGCAATGCAAAGATTTGCTAAACTTCATCTATCCCTACACTGCTGCAACGTCATTACCCTCCAAAGTCACGGCAACTGAGTTACGCGGACTGTGGTGCGACCCGGAATTGGCAGAGGATACGGCACCAGAGCTTGAATTTGTGTTTGACAGGCCGCAATTTGCGCAAGAGGCACGTGGGTTGACTGCCGTCGAACGCGGGTCAGCGGCACATTTGGCGTTGCAGCACGCCAATTTGGCGCGTTGTGGCAGCCTCGACGGTTGCAATGCCGAACTCGACGGCCTTGCCGCGGAGGGAATCATCACGTCGCAGCAACGTGAGGCCTTGCGTCCAACGCTACTCTTCAAATTCTCCAACAGTTCGCTGTCGCGGCGATTGCAGCGTAGCGACACGATCTGGCGTGAGAAAAAGTTTTCATTATTACTTGATGCCGGGCATGGCGAAGAGCAGTTATTACAAGGCGTCATTGACTGCTGCTTCCACGAAGGTAACGGCTGGGTGATTGTTGATTACAAAACTGATGCCGTCAAAGTGGGCGAAGAGCGGACGCACAGCGAGCGGTATCGTCCGCAAATTGAAGCATATGCTGTCGCGCTGTCGCGCATGACTGGCGAACCTGTTATAGAGGCACTGTTGTATTATACATCAATTGGAAAGACTATGAGGATATTACCATGAACCTATCGACCACTGCCACGCGCATTGACGATGCATTGCGCCGCGCACTCGCCCACAAGGATGAGGACTACCAACGCCTGTGGAACGCCATGAATTACAGTGCACTCGCACCGGGCAAGCGCATCCGCCCTTTTCTCACGCTTGCTGTTTCCGATATGCTGGGCGGCAATGAAGAAGCAAGCATGCCGCTGGCATTAGCGGTCGAATGTCTGCACGTTTCGTCACTGATTCACGATGATCTGCCCTGCATGGACAACGATACCATGCGGCGCGGGCAGCCAACCTGCCATGTACAATTTGACGAAGAAACGGCGTTGCTTGCCGGCGACGCTTTAATGATCTTTGCCTTTGAGATTGCCGCAAGCGCAAAATTGCCGTCTGGCTCACTTGTCGAATCCTTACGCTCATTGAGTGTCTATGCCGGCGTGCGCGGAATGATGGGCGGGCAGATGATAGATCTGCAATCGGAGCGATTACAAACTGAACTGCCACTTAAAACTTTATACAAATTGCAATCGTTAAAGACAGGTTGTTTACTAAAATTGGCGGTACGGCTGGGCTGTCTTGCTGCACAAAAAAGCCCCGTAAGCGACGCTGAGCTCTATATAGCGTTGGAGTCTTACGCCGAGGCATTGGGGCTGCTGTTTCAGATTACCGATGACATTTTAGATGTCACGGCAACGTCTAAAGAGTTGGGTAAATCAGCCGGCAAGGACGTGCGCGACGGCAAGGCCACATTTGTGTCGGCACTCGGATTAGACGGCGCAAAAGCCGCGGCATCGCGACAATTGGCGATTGCCAAACAGTCCATTACATGTTATGATAGTGCAAATGTTTTGACGAGCCTTGCTGAGGGGATTCTCGACAGGAGGAAATAATGCAACAAGAACAACGCCCATCAATCACAAGCGGCACTTTTTGGTATTTCGCCGCTGCAACGGTACTGTTTCCGTTTGTTTACAGCCGATTACAGCGGCTGATTATCCAGCTTGGCGCAGCGTTTGTTTCTCATGTCAGTCCAACGCACGAAATTGCAGATGCGACATGGCTGCATAACCTCGCCCTGCTTAACATACTGCCGGGCGTGGTCTATTTATTGCTGATCATTGGCTTTTGGATGTTAATTCGGCATACAAGATTCCACTTGCCAGGGCAGTTCAACTTAAAAGTTTCGCCGGAAGAGGCCGTGAAAGGCTTTTTTTGCGGCATCACGCTATGGATGTCTACAGTATTCTTCTTCACGATATTCTCAATTGCCTTTCCATCGGAAACAGCGCATGCAGAGTATGTCGAACGCATGGCAATGCTGACACGTAGCCCATGGATTTTTCAGTTTATTTTTACTGTTATCATGGCACCGATTGTTGAAGAAGTGGCGTTCCGCGCAGGCATGTTCGCGGCATCGAAAAAAATAATGCCACTTAAAGCAGCATTGGCGTTACAGGCAATAGCGTTCGGGGTGATACACCTTGATTTTAGCCGTCAGTATTGGAATTTTCAGCAAGGCATATACGCTGCGGTTATCGGTGTGTTGTTGGCATATATCTACCATCGCACGGGATCATTGATGGCAGTCATTATCGTACATATGAGTTTCAACGGAAGCAACTATTTTATCGCACCGCTACTTACTCGGCTTGGAGGCTCCGGCATCTTAGGCAGCATGATAATGCTATTGCTGTTTCCTGCAAGCATTGTAGCATCTGTGTTTTTAGTCAAAGGACCGCGCTCGCGGATAAATACCAAGGGAACGACTTGGTAAACCAGAGTCCTTGGACTACCCATCTCGCTTCAACATCGCACCGCTGTCGCGCATCGATACGTAATCTTCCTCATCGAAAATCAAATGGTCAATCAACTCAACGCCATACAAACTCAGCAGGCGTTGAATTTGGTGAGTTGTCGTAATATCAACGGGCGAAAAAAGCGCAACATCACTGACATGATTATGTCCCAACACAGCGTAGCGGCAACGGCGGCGCGTAATAATATCCAAAATAGCGTGCGGCGATATGGTCACATGATCAAATGCGCCATACCCCAATTCAACGCACAATTGCTGACGATGCCCAGCATCCATGGTAAGCAAAAACGCCGCTTCGTTGGTGCGCCCTTTGAAACAGCTGTGCATCACCTCAATCATGCGCGCCTCGTTATTCAACACCACACGATTGCGTGACCTTGACTGCGCATATTTGCGGTAATGCCCCGTCAAAGTTGAAATAGAAAACGCCGCGTTGGCACTGATGCCGTCGACTTTTTGCAGTTCGCCTATCGGCGCGTCGTACACTCCAGCCAATGAGCCAAAGTGTCGAATTAGTCGATGCGCTAAGCCGTTGGTGTCCTTACGCGGCACAACGGGATAAAGCAATACTTCCAATGCCTCGTGGTCTTGCAGACCGTCTATACCATCCCGCAACACCCGCTCACGCATACGGTCGCGGTGCCCTTCGTGGAGGTTTTCTTTGCCCATAGTGGATTATTTGGCCGCAACAAGTTCTTCCATTGTAAATGCCGGAATCAGCGTCAGATTATGCGCTGCCAAAATTTCATGCGCGTTTGCGCCGCGTTTCAGCACGCACAACACGGTATCAATTATCGCGCCCTGTTTCCGCAATTCCGGCACGGCGTCGAGGATCGCGCCGCCGGTGGTTACAACATCCTCAATGATGCAAACACGCTTACCACTGACATCTGCGCCCTCGGCCAATTTGCACGTGCCATGCGTTTTGGCCTCTTTGCGCACAAATGCCGCGGGTATTCCCGTTTGCAATGAAATGGTTGTGGCAACGGGAATGCCGCCCATTTCTAACCCGGCCAACACCTCTGTGCCGGCGGGGATATGCGCCTTCATAACTGCCGCAATCTCTTGCAACAGTATCGGTTGCGCCTCGATGAGGTATTTGTCAAAATACTCGTGCGAGGTTTGCCCCGAGCGCAGGGTAAATGTGCCGGTCAAATAGGCGGCTTGATACATTTTTCGAGCCAATGCTTGCTTATCCACAAATGTGTCCTCCAACGATTATTTTTGAAACTATTCTCAATGAAGTGTTGAAAATCGATTTCCCCCCCCGGTCACAGCATGACAAGTTGTCAAGTTTCAGATTTTTACATAACGAAAACGACTGAAATTGCCGGGTCAAAAACTATTTTTCAATATGTCTATTGTACAGGATTTCGCGTACGATTGCAAGTGTGGATTTTTTGTGATATACTGAGTAAGATGGAACACAGGCGTACAGCGTGCGTCTTACGGCTCAATTTGACACCACTGCGGCGCGTTGATGCCATCGCGCCCTACATGCAAGACAGGAAAGGATAACATTGCATGAACAAACGGCTTCAACGGCTTTTGCGACCCGGTTTTCATGTTTATTTTTTAATGTTGCTGTTCTTTGCCGTATTGTCGGTAGCGTTTGGACAGCCTGTTTTGGCGAGCTTACAAGGCGCAGCGATTGTGATATTTTACCTTTATTACCGGCTTCGTGAAATGGCGCGACAACGCGAAGTGTTGAGTCACATTGAAACATTGGCAAATCATGTAGATAACGCCGCGAGCGACTCATTGGTCAGTTTTCCGCTACCCATGTTGATTGTCAACCTTGATGGCGACGAAATTGTTTGGGCCAATAGTCAATTCAACGATATCAGCGGCGTACCTGACCGTCCGTTTTCCAATCATTTAAGTAACATCACACAAGACTTCGACCTTAAATGGATTCTCAAAGGCAAGACTGAATGCCCCTCTGATGTTCTGCTCAACGACCGATACTATCATGTCTATGGCAGTGTTATCCGCCCGTTCAAGGGCAGTCAAGCCACCACACAAAACGCCTCGCTGCTTGCCGTGTTGTACTGGATTGACACGACTGATGTACATCACCTCAAACAGGCATTGACCGACACGCGGCCCGCATTTGGCATCTTGATGGTGGATAACTACGAAGAGATGGTCAAGGATATCAGCGAGGGTGAGAAATCGTCGCTACGAGCTGCCATTGATGAGCGCGTCAGCCGTTCGTTTGAAGGGACGGGCGCCTATCTGCGCCGCTATGATCGTGATAAGTACTTGTTTGTCATTGACAATGCAGCATTGCAACAATTGATCGTAGGCAAGTTTGCCGTACTCAACACTATGCGTGAGTTAACAACACCCGACGGTGTGCCAATTACACTATCGATTGGCATCGGTATACACGACAATCATTTTGCCGAGGCTTCGAGCTACGCCTCACTGGCCATTGATATGGCCCAGGCGCGAGGCGGTGACCAGGCTGTCATTAAAGACGCGCTCAATTTCAACTTTTATGGCGGACATTCCAAGGAGATGGAGAAGCGCACTAAGGTTAAGAGCCGTATTGTTGCCAACACGCTGAAAGAACTGATTATTGAGAGCGACCAAGTGTTGATTATGGGGCATAAAGAGTCTGACATCGACAGCGTGGGCGCGGCGGCGGGCATTGCCTTCATTGCACAATCGCTGGACATACCTGTTTATATCGTTATTGACCAAAATAACACGGCAGCACAGCCATTGATTGACCGGCTGAAAGCCCAACCGACGTTTGAAAATGTTTTCATTACGCCCGACGACGGCATGATTCGCGCTACGGCGCAGACATTGCTGATTATTGTCGACACCAGCCGCATTGATTACGTTGAGTCACCGGCACTGCTGCAGGCATTGAACAACGTGGCTGTTATCGACCACCACCGTCGCGCAGCGGATTATATTGAACGCACGGCGTTGAGTTTCCATGAGCCGTACGCCAGCTCTACATGCGAACTTGTCACTGAGTTGATGCAATATCTTATTGAGCCTAAGGCACTGACACGCGCCGTCGCTGAGGCGTTGCTAGGTGGCATCGCGCTTGACTCTAAGTTTTTTAGTATGCACACCGGCGTACGAACATTTGAGGCGGCGACGTATTTGCGCTCAGCGGGTGCCGACATGACGTCGGTCAAAAAAATGTTCCAGACTGATTTGTCCGATAGTATGCTGCGCTATGAAATTATCCGCAAAGCCTCCGTTGTGCGCGACTACATTGCCATCGTCACGCAGGAGAAACCTGTACCTGTTGCCATCGCGGCGCAAGCGGCTGACGAATTATTGGACATCCGTACAATACGCGCGTCGTTTGTGCTGTCACCGCACAATGGTGGCGTTAATATCAACGCGCGGTCACTAGACCAGATTAACGTGCAAGTCATTTGCGAAAAGCTGGGCGGCGGCGGACATATGACGATTGCCGGCGCACAAATGCAAAACATCGACGTATTTTCTGCGGCGCAGAAATTGCTGACCGCGATTGACGAATATTTTGAAGAGGCAGGAGAACCACAATGAAAATCATTTTACTCGAAGATGTCAAAGGCCAAGGCAAGAAAGGCGACTTGGTCAACGCCAGCGACGGCTACGCACGGAATTATTTATTCCCGCGCAAGTTGGCCATGGAGGCAACACCTGACGCATTGCATGCTTATGAACAGCGTGAAAAGAAGCGTCGTGCCGATTTGGAAAAGGAAATTGCTGCGGCCCAATCTACTGCTAGCGCGCTCAAAGACAAGATTATTATCATTGCCGCTAAAGGCGGCACTGGCGGCAAGCTATTTGGCGCGGTAACGGCGGCGGATATTGCCGGCGCTGTAAAAGAGCAAGTCGGCATTGCCCTTGACAGCAAAAAAATTGTTATGGAGCAGATTAAATCAGCGGGCGAGTATTCGCTAAAAGTCAAGTTGGGACATGAAATTAGCGGGATGGTGAATGTGAAGGTTGAGGTGTAAGCGTGAAGAAGGTCATACTTGGCGTAGGTATGCTCATCAGTGGCACAATTGGCATATCGGGGGCTATAATCGGATCGATTTTGGCTAACTCTAACCTCAACATAAATTCTCAACTACACAATAGTTTCGCAAGTTTAACGGGCATCACTCTCGGCGTCTCTGTATTATTCGCAATTCTGGGTCTAATCATTGCATTTGCGGGAGCCATCAAGGAGGATGAATAACTTGCCTATGGATCAACTCATTGTCAACCGCATGCCGCACAACGTTGAGGCCGAGCAATCGGTACTCGGTGCTGTGCTGATTGAGTCAAGCCGATTGCCCGAGCTCATCGAAATCCTCAAGCCATCTGACTTCTACGTTGAGCAGAACCGCGATATCTACGCCGTTATTTTAACCATGTATGGCAAAGGGCGTGTTGTCGACGGCATTACGGTCATGGACGAACTGCGATTACAAGAGACCAAAGATATCGATACGTTACGCACTTATATCTTGCGGCTAATGGAAATCACACCAACAGCGGCACACGTTTTAGAATATGCGCAGATTGTCAAAGACCACGCCGTGCTGCGCGCCGTAGCAACCGCCGCCGCCGACATTTCGGCCATGGTGGGCGAAGCGGCGGGCGAGGCACAAGCCATCCTTGATGCTGCCGAGCAAAAAATCTATGCCATCCGCAACGAAAACGCCAACACGCATATGTCTACGCTGAGTGAGGTCTTCCACGAAGTCTACCTGCGCCTGGACGAGTTGGCGCAACGCCCCGGCGAGCTACCCGGCATTCGTTCGGGCTTCAATGAATTGGACGCACGTTTAGGCGGCTTGATTCCGTCAAACTTAATTATTTTCGCCGCCAATGCCGGTGTGGGTAAAACGTCTGCCGCGCTAAACATCATGCTCTCGGCCGCGAAATTGAGCCAAAAGTCCGTAGCGTTTTTCTGCTTGGAGATGTCAAATGAACAACTCGGTCTACGCCTGCTGTCAAGTGCCGCGCGAGTCGACAATAAAAAGTTACGCGACGCCAATCTAACCCACGACGAATGGGACAGGCTTGCCAACGCCAGTGCAAAATTGGCAGAACTCGACATTTATTTTGACGACAATCCCTCTTCAACGGTGCTTGAAATGAAGGCCAAATGCCGTCGCATCCCCAATTTAGGATTGGTCATTATTGACTATTTGCAGTTGATTCAGAGCGGCGGTAAACGCAATGATAACCGCGTGCAAGAAGTTGGTGAAATTTCACGCTCATTGAAGATTATGGCAAAAGAGCTCCATGTGCCCGTTATTTGCTGCGCCCAACTTTCGCGCCGCAACACACAGCGCGAGGATAAGCGCCCCATTCTATCCGATCTGCGTGAATCGGGTTCGATTGAGCAAGATGCCGACGTCGTTGTCTTTCTGCACCGTGAGGCATACCATGACCGCGAGACTGAAAACCAAGACGACGCCGAATTGATCATCGCTAAAAACCGTCATGGTGAAACCGGCAGCATCGAAATGAAGTGGGATGGCAAGCACACGAGTTTTGTAGCCATTGATTACGGACATGGGTAAATTGCTCGTAGCCGTATCCGGCGGGGCGGATTCGATGGCGTTGCTGCACAGCTTGCACCATAGAACCACTCTCTGCTCATTACTCTCTGCTCACGCAGATGAACACAGTGCAGTATGCCGCTTGTGTAGCAATTCCCTACTGACCGTCGCCCATGTCAACCACCAAATCAACACTGCCGAAGCCAATGCCGCACAGGCACTGGTTGAAAATTATTGCCAAACACACGATATTGACTGCTATGTCGGTACGTTTAACGTGCCGAAGCTTGCGCGCGAAAGCAAACGCGGCCTTGAAGAAACAGCACGTACTGTACGCTATGATTTTTTTGCCGCACTTTTGGAGAAACTAAACGCCGACTACTATGTAACGGCACACACGCATGACGACAACGCCGAAACCGTTTTACAGCATATCCTACGCGGCTGCGGCACACACGGCTTGCGAGGCATGCAAGCTTTGCAAGGCAAACACTTACGACCTTTATTGCATGTCACGCGGGCGCAAATCGACGAATATGTCGCCATGCACAACATCAAATGTGCCGTTGACTCCAGTAACGCCGATATCGACTACACGCGCAACCGTATCCGGCATCAACTGCTGCCGCTCTTGCGCGAATTTAACCCGCAAATTAATAACGCGCTCAACCGCTTAGCAAACATTGCAGCCCAAGATACAGAATGCTTAAATACGCTCGCCACCGCGTTGGTTCACTCTGATGAGCAAGGGCAGTCATATTGTTTGCGCCATGAAATATTACCGGCACCATGTGCGCTACAGGCGCGTGCGCTGCGAAAACTGTATGCGCGGCAGGGATTGGAGCAAAAACATATCGCCGCTATGCTGGAAGCTATTGAACGGCACAGCGGTACAGAATTGCCTCATAAATTACGGTTGAATGTGCGCAAAGGAAAAGTGACAATTAACGAAAACAGCAATGCGATACTCGCCCAAACTGTGGGCAATGAATAAGGACTATTATTGGATATTGTCTATGGCAACCTACGACTTGACATCAATCCAAACATTTGATACAATATAAAAACTTGTGTGAAAGGATGTGACAAATTGAAAAGACGTTTGGTCAAAGACTTGGGATTTTATATTGTCGTAATTATCATTATGATTTTTGCGTTTACTTGGTTAAATCGTTCATCGCAGCCCGAACGCTTGACGTATGCGCAGGTGCTTTTGGCGCTTGAAGGGGAATATGTCGAGAAAGTTGAAATTGAAGATAACGAGCTGACCGTGCAGTTCCGTGAAGACTCGCCGTTTTTTGAGCGTTTCGGCGGTGTCGCTGAAATTGACTTGCCATTAGGCTGGCGTGACAGCTTAATGCCGATGATTGACGCACAAATTCTTGACGGCATATTGAGCGAAGACTCCAACATTGAGCCACCGGTCGCACCGCCGTGGTGGATCGTGTTCATACCCTATTTGATCTTAATTGTCGTTGTCGTCCTGTTGTGGTACTTTATGATTAAGCGCAGCGGCGGTGGTGAAGGCGGCCGTGCCATGCGGTTTGGTCGTGCGCGGACACGTATTGCCAGCGAAGACCAAAAGAAGCTCACCTTCGATGATGTGGCAGGGCTTGACGAAGAGCGTATGGAATTGGAAGAAATTGTTGATTTCCTCAAGCATCCTAAGCGTTATATCGACATTGGCGCACGCATTCCCAAAGGTGTGCTGCTAGTCGGCCCTCCGGGTACAGGTAAAACCACAATTGCCAAAGCTGTCGCAGGCGAGGCAGGTACGCAGTTCTTGTCTATCTCCGGTTCGGATTTCGTTGAACTATACGTTGGCGTAGGTGCGTCCCGCGTGCGCGACTTGTTTGAGCAGGCCAAGAAAACATCGCCGTCACTAATTTTTATTGACGAAATTGACGCCGTCGGCCGACAACGCGGTGCCGGTATGGGCGGCGGCCATGACGAACGCGAACAGACATTGAACCAACTACTGGTTGAAATGGACGGATTTGCCACCAATGAAGGCGTTATCATCATCGCGGCGACCAACCGTCCTGACATTCTCGACCCTGCGCTACTGCGCCCGGGACGTTTTGACCGCCAAGTGTACCTTGGTATGCCTGACATTAAAGGTCGTGAAGCGATCCTGAAAATCCATGCTAAAGGCAAAAGCCTTGACGGCGCTGTTGATTTAAACGTGCTTGCAAAGAAAACCCCCGGTTTTACGGGCGCCGACTTAGAAAATCTACTCAATGAAGCAGCACTGCTTGCCGCACGGAATAAGCAGAAAGCCGTACGCAACGAAGATTTGCACGAAGCTATGCTCAAAGTCATCGCCGGACCGGAGAAAAAGTCGCAAGTTGTCATTGAGCATGAGCGCAAGCTGACCGCATATCATGAGGCAGGTCATGCCATCGTTATGCGCCACTTACCGACACATGACCCGGTGCATCACATCTCAATTATTCCGCGCGGCATGGCAGGCGGCATGACCATCAGCTTGCCACAGGAAGACCGTCGCTTTATGTCTAAGCTCGAATTGCAAGAGCGCATTGTGTCATTCCTGGGCGGACGCGTTGCCGAAAAACTCATTCTCGATGATATTTCCACTGGGGCAGGCAATGACATTCAGCGCGCAACAGCCCTTGCGCGTAATATGGTTACAAAATATGGTATGAGTGACAAACTCGGCCCTGTCAACTTTGCCGGTGACCATGAAGAAGTATTTTTGGGGCGTGATTACGGACATATGCGTAATTATTCTGAGAGCGTCGCAGCCATTATTGATGAGGAAGTCAAAGCCATTATCGACAATGCCTATACAAAATGCCAAGAAATTCTAAACGCCAATATGCAAGTCCTGCATGACGTAGCGGCGTACCTCCTCAAAAACGAAACAATGGACGGCGAGACATTTGCCAAATATTTTGAATAATTACAAAAAACCGCCAATGGCGGTTTTTTTATGTCACCAGATACCACCCCTCCATTGTATATCGTACAGAGGGTATATTTCAAGTAAAGGAGGTGAGGTGCTTGAATACCATTCCCATTGTAGATCGGCAACTTGATACCGTATATCGCATTGCTTGCGTACAGACCCGGCATACGGCCGATGCCGAAGACATTACACAAGAAGTCTTCTTGGAATACGCGCGCCGCCAGCCTACTTTTGCATCGCCCGAACACGAGACAGCATGGTTTATCCGCGTCACTATGCACCGCTGTAAAAACTTGTTCAAAACGGCATGGCGACGGCACGTTTCTTTTTGTTTTATTGTAGATAATCTCGCCCATTACGGCGTGGGGAACATATTGGGTGCTAGTAGGGAGTTTGCTTATTATCGGGGTCTTTTAACCGGATAAAATTTCGTAAATAATGCTATATAATCTGAAAGTTTCTCAATCGTCGGGTTATTAAAAAACACCATTTTATGACTACACTTATCATATAACCGTCCATCAATAGTGTATTTTCTTAATCCCTTGCAAGGTCCATCACAGTAACAATCGCCACCCTCAAATGCGAAAGCGTCTTTAATATGCGTCGGCGCGTTTTCTATGTATGTGCAATGGTCGTTTATCTTTTTGAAATAAAAACGTAATTTTATTTCATTTTCAAATATTTGTATTTGCGCTATCTTGTTTTTGGTTTTCAACCCTGTTTTTGAGTAGGTAAACAATACGTTCCAACCGTCATCAAGCCCGATGGTTGCGCCGATGTCATACCCCAATTCATTCATCGTTTCATCAAAAGCAGCGATAAATGCCTTATCAATATCGCTGACGATGTCAAACCGCTTTTCGTTGATATGAGTTTTTATTTTTAGAAAAAATTTGGACATAACTATCTCCACTAATATAAATGTTGCCGTCTACACAAACGGCGCAAATGTACGCTATCTAATATATCTACCCACACACTATACTACAACTAACCGCTATAATCAAGGCGCGGGGTTGTTTTGAATCCTGTGCCGTTCTCTGCTTAATAGGTGCATTTGTACTTTTATGCAATATGGATAAGATAATCAATCAATTGGGGTGTTGCCTATCAAATCATAGCTCACGTTTTTGTTAGATTTTTCAATGCGTCCTTCCGCAATTGCATTTTCGACTATCTCTTTTGCTATCAGCACTAACGCTTTGATACATTCTACCGCTTGTCCGGTAGGATTTACAATTTTAATTTGCCCACAACAGCATACCCTATCAATTTTTTTGCCTAAAACATTCGCGCATGATTGATTCCGGCAATTTCCATCAGCGTCCTGATGACACCCCGCGCGGCTGTAATACAAATTTTCCCAAACAAAGTTCTTTAATCCATCGTCTGTTATCTTATCATTATATTTGTAAAAGAAGTTTAGTTGGACATTCCAACTTTTTTCATCTGTATTTATACGAAGACGACTCATTATAGGATTACAAAAAAACTTGACTGTCCAAGCATTTCTTGCTGCCCAACGTAGTTTAAGCCCGTTGTCATGTAAAAAGTCAGTAAAATTTATGATGTCGTGCAACTTATCTTCACTCAGAAATTCAGCGGCAACAATCTTTGGTGTTGGTTTGTTATTCCTTTTAAGTTCCCGCATTTTACCATCTGCCTCCGAAAATATAAATTTTGAATATCACGCCGAACGCAGATAACGAAACCACTATACCACGACATGGTGGCAAAGTCAATATTGCGAAAGGTAGCCGGCTCCGGAGGATATATGCCCCCGCCGCCGGACGCAATGTGCATAGCCTGCACGCCTCCGTCAAGGGTAAACCGCCTACGGCGGCGTGTACCACGCCCTTGACTGCCCCGCTTGTCTACTTGACAGGGGGCGCTGCAATTTGTCCCGAAGTTGCTTTCAAAAGTGCCGTTTTGGCACTAACAAGCACCGTGCTACATATGTGGCACGGTGCTTGTTTACCCTATGGCGACTGCCATGTTTTTGTTTTATTGATACTGTCTTATGGCAGTCCGCCGAATCTCCGTCCGTTTTTCTGTTGCATTCTAGGTCGTTGTCAGCTGCGGCAGCGTCACCGTCACCATCGTGCCGCCATCTGGTGCGCTTTCAATGTCCAGACTTCCGTTGTGCGCGCGCACGATTTCATCGGCAATGGTCAGCCCGATGCCACTGCCGCGTGCGCCCGAGGTTCCGCGGTAATATTTCAACTTAACGTGCGAAATATCTTCCGGCGCGACACCTTTCCCATGATCGCGAACTGCAATAACAAGCTTGTCATCAACACTTTGTAAACTCACATCAATGCGTTTATTCTCATCGGTAACGTCCAAGTCGGCAAGTCCATGTTTGGCGGAATTGTCCAGCAGATTAATCATCACTTGCTTAATGCGCTCTTTGTCGCCTACGATGCTTGTGTTTTCCTTGGACAATGCATCGTAATGTACCGCAATGCCTTCAGCGTTGTATACATCGCGATAAAAGCTGAGCAGCTCGCCTAATTCAGTACCTAAGTCGAAAGGCTCCATCGTCATGACAAAGCGGTCAGACTCTTGCTTAGTAAAGTCGAGCAACTGCTCAACCATGCGCGACAACCGCCCCGTTTCTTTGAGCATAATGCGAATACCTTGCCGCACATCTTCCTCGTCAGTCACATCGCCTGCCAACAACGTTTCACCCCAACCGGAAATGGCAGTCAACGGCGTACGCAACTCATGACTGACGTTGCTGACAAAATCGGACTTAATTGTTTCAGCAGTGCGAATTTCTGCTGACATGTGGTTGAGCGTTTCAGCCAACTGTCCAATTTCATCGTTATATTTCTTCTCAATACGAATACCATACCCGCCTGCCGCGATTTGGCACGCCGTGTCGTTAATTTCGCGCAGCGACTTAGTCACCGAGTTGATAAAAACAAAGTTGACAACGATAATCAACATCACCGCCAAAAGACCCACAACCAATGCTTCCATCATACTTTGCGCGATACGCGCATCGGCACGGCGCAATGACGTCACCAGCCGCAGTGCCCCGACCAACCGACCGTTACCGTCGTGTAGGGGCGTGGTTACGCTCACCACGCGCTCGCCTGTCACGTCATCCATGCCACGCGATGATGACATCCCGCCACCGCCCATGGCTTGCGCCACGTCTGGCGTTGCCGGCGAAAAATCAGCTGTCAAGCCAGTCGATGTGCGCACGATTCGTCCGTTTTGCCCGATAAATTGCGCTTCAATCGAGCCGCGGTCGGCAAAATATTCGACATACTGAATGATAGCAGCACTAAACGCCTCATCACCAAGTATGTTGACCCCTGTCAACGACCGTGCCGCGACAGATGCTCGCGTGCGCAAATTTGTTTCAACATTGCCGTAATAGTAGTCAGCAACGATAACAAAAAACGCCAATACCACCACAAGCACTACGCCCACCACTACGACTAAACTATTGCGCACCCATCGCCGCCTTAAACCGCCCCGTTGACGATGGTTATTACGGTATTGTTTTTTTACATCTCCCATTTGTATCCGTAGCCCCATACTGTTGTAATATGTCTTGGGTTATTACTGTCGTCTTCAACTTTAATCCGCAGCCGCCGCACATTGACATCAACAATTTTCAAATCGCTATGCTCTTTTTCCCACACCTTTTCGAGCAACATCTCGCGGCTCAATGCCGCATTCGGATTGTCCAAAAAGAGCTTCATCATAGCATACTCTACCTGCGTCAACTTGATTTCGCGCCCACGTTTATACAACATGCGCGTGGCAATGTTGAGCAGAAATGGTCCGCTGACTATCTCAGTCGAGCTTTGCGTCTCCTGCCCCAAGCGGCGGTACACCGCATCAATACGCGCCAACAACTCAGTCGGCGAAAAAGGTTTTGTCATGTAATCATCAGCACCTGTCATCAGCCCGGTTACTTTATCGACTTCACCGCTTCGTGCCGTCAACATGATAATACCCATGTGCGGGCGCGCAGCATGAATGGCTCGACAGACTTCAAAGCCATCCATATCGGGCAGCATCAAGTCGAGAAGGGCCAGCTGTATGTCGGGGTGCTCTGCAACGGCGGCCAATGCCGCCGCGCCAGTCGCTGCCTCAACAACTTCATAACCACCGCGCTTGAGATTAATGACCACAAAGCTACGAATGCTTGCCTCATCTTCAAGAATGAGTATTTTTTTTGGCATAATAGCCCTCCTTTCCTGTTACGCCTCACGGTCAGCCATCTAAGCATTCTGCTTAGCCTCTCCTGCACCGGCTGTTCGGCAACCCTTTATCAATGGTGCAACGCATCTGACAGCATGTCTGTTTCTATCCAATGCAAGGCTTCTCGCACTTGTTGTTCATCAAGTTGATACGCCACCATGTTATCACACAATTCAAATATTTTGACGACAATGACATCATCATTGCGCCGCAACACTTCAAAACGTCCGTCTGCTGGCACTCCATTTGCCATGCCGGTCAAACGCGAAATCGCTATAGCGTCATACACAGTATCGCTACTGTATTCATCGTCGCGTAGCGGCTCGTCATATGGATGTTCTTCATACAACACCCCACTGTACAAGTTATCAAGATAAATACACGACCCCAATATACCCAATACCACTTGCCGCTCGCGCACCGTCGCGTCGCGCCGCACAACCCGCACTGTGTTGTCCTGCCACAGCTCAGGCAATATAAAATACCAACCCTCGGCAAAATTATGAAACGTTTGCGACACGGGAATCAATTCACCATCAGCGTTAAAATTTTTCCACAGCAGGATATGCATATTGATATCATCATCGCCATCATCATTGTTTATAAGTGGCAATAGCATGGGAATGTCCAGCTTGCCGTCACCGTTGATATCTACAATACTCAGAAACGCCTCACGGCGCGTTGCGTCACTCCTTGCCGTTGCCGTGTCGATAGATATGTTTTCCAGCACACCGTCGCGGTAAATCAGCACATCGGTGACAACCATCGGCACGTCGATAATCACCAGCTCCGGCAATGCTGTTTCAACTGCATTCCGTCGACCAAACTCGGACTCGGCCACTGTCGATGTCAATGCATCCATCGGCATTGTCGCGACAGCGACACTGGTGACAAACATGGCAGGATGTCCGTCAATCAACTCAGAAAATCGTATATGCTGTAAACCGGAAATTTCATTCGATAATTCGACCAGCGAAGATACCACCAATTCATGCTCAATCCATTCATGCAGAAAAACATGGCCCGCCTGTACATCATTATCATAGTGAACAGTTAGCAAACGCTCGCGCCCCGAATTATCAATGTCATGCACGATAACAGCATCGTAATCAGTGTGCAAGATGTTGCGCGCCACTGCATCATCCAGGCGAAATACCGACAGCGTTTTCAGCGGGCGCTCCTCACCAATTTGCGTACCTACAATGATGTCCAGTGTGCCCTCACCGGTCAAGTCCGCATATGCCACAGACACCATTGTCTCACCAGGCAAATCAATAGTCAATAATGGCGCAAATTCTCCGTCAGCTTGCGCAAATACAGCGATATACAAGCCACCCGGCTCTTGATAGAACACAATAGCATTATCAATGCCGTCACCGGTCAAGTCGCGCTTTTGAATAGGTTGACGATTTGCTCCGGAAATAGGCGCAATCAGTGTACCACCGCGCTCATCAATCAAACGGTCGATTTCAACGCTCAACGCTTGCAATTCCAATGGTTGACGCGGCAAAGCCAACAAATCATCACCCGACACGCCATACGCACAAGCGGCGAAAAGCAGCGTAAGCAGTATACTGAAAATACCAATTCTCTTCATGGGCATATCACCTCAACATGCTTATTATAGCACGAATTTTACAATACGACAAGTAGATACGGCTGCCCTCAGTCAACCCCTTATTCCAAATTCTAGTTTCTTCCAAGCCATGCGAAAATTACTGAGCCTGTTTCACGTATATGCATTATTATGCGTTGATTTCTGTTCCACGTCGGCACAGAAATCAACGCAATGTCGTCATAGCCCGCCCGCTGTGCTAAAAATCGCGCCCGATAGAGGTGAAAGTCGTTTGACACAATGCCGATGCGTCCCGCGCCATCAAGAAACTCCGCCGAAAAGCGTATATTCTCGCCCGTTGTTGTCGAGCGATCTTCAATCATGACACGCGAGCTGTCAATGCCCCGTGCCACCATGTAGGCATACATCGCCTCAGCCTCTGTCACCAGCGCATTTGCACCCAACCCGCCGGTCACAACTGCCGACACATTGGGATGACGGTTCATGTAATCAATAGCAAAATCCAACCGCACGGCAAGAATTCCCGACGGGTACTGTCCGTCACGCAGACCTGCACCCAACACGAGCAATATATCGGCTTCTTGATTGCGTGTACCGCTCATATTTGCAAGAATAAAACCCTGCGCCACAATGCACAACATCAGCCCGCACACCACACCGCCTTGCAACACACGGCGCATGGCAAAGGCCGCTTTACCTATCAACCCGTCATGACGACATAGCCACGCTGACAATCCATACAGCATAAAATACGGCGCAAGCACCCACGTCAATAAAAAATACAGAAATCCAAACGATCCGCCGCCCACAAACAACAACCCAAATAATGCGAAAATGGGCGCAGCAATCAGCCCCCACGGGCGATAATCCCCCCTATTCTTCAATAGCAAACCACTGTGCATAGAGTTCCTCTTTCTCTTGTTCTAAAATACCTTGTTCTTGCACCAACCATTGCAATTCGCTCGCGTTGCTGGCATTCTCTTCTATTTCACGCGCAATATCGGCGAGTTTTTCATCAATAGCATTGAGTTGTTGTTCGAGCAGCCGTTGCTTAGTTTTATCCTTACGAGCTTTGTCTTTATTGGCAGATGTTTGCACATTTTTATTGGACCTTCGATGCGAATCCCTTACAGTTTCAGCCCCCTTTTGAAAGAAGATGTCACTCGTAAGCGGCCGGGATTTACTTTCCTGCGTGCGCACAATTTTATATTGCTCATACTCCATTGCGTAATCGTGGATTTTCTGCCCTTCCAATAACCAAATGCGCTGCGCAAATTTTCCGATAAAAGCACGGTCATGGCTGACAAATAATAATGCTTGGTCATATTGTGTCAACACGTCTTCCATCCATTGCCGTGCTGCAATGTCCAAGTGGTTAGTCGGTTCGTCCATCAACAGCAGGTTGACATCGCGAAACAGCAACAAGCATAATTTCAAGCGGCTCTTTTCTCCGCCGGACAATGCGTTCACCGGCTTAAAAACATCATCGTTTAAAAACCCAAATGCGCCGAGCCTATCCCGCGCTGTTTGCACCGAGCAGTCTAACTCATACAACAGCGTATCCACTAAACTGCGCGTCGGCACAGAAAATTGCACAATTTGCGGCAAATAACCGAGCCGAACCGATGGATTGTAGCGAATCTGTCCCTCGTGCGGCTCTTGTTCCTGTAAGATATTTAGCAACGTTGTCTTTCCCGTGCCATTACCGCCCATAATGGCAATGCGCTCTTGCCCTTTGACTTGTAGTTTTATATCATCGAAAAGCACTTTTTCGCCGTAAGACTTGCCGATACCATGCAGCGTCAATAATTCATCACCCTTGAATTCACGACTGCTCACAGCGGCTTTAAGCTTCTTCTCAGACGGCGGCTTGTCAACAGTCGCCATACGCGCCGCGCGCTTTTCAATAGCAAACGCCGTTTTATGCTGCTTTTCGGTACCGCGCTCGTGCATGACCCGCGCTGTATCGAGCAACTGCCTAATTTTGCGTTGCTCTTGCGTATATGTATTTAACTGATGTTGCCGCCGCTGATCTTTTTCAGCGACATACTGACTATAATTTCCGGTATATGCCGTCATGACACCGTTTTCGAGTTCTAAAACTCGTGTGATCACCTTGTCGAGAAACACGCGGTCATGGCTGACGACCAACACCGTTCCTTTATACGTCGCCAAAAATTCCTCTAGCCACTCAACAGCCTCAAGATCCAAGTGGTTCGTTGGTTCATCAAGCAACAAAATTTCAGTCTGTTGCAGCAACAATCGTGCCAAGTTGATGCGCGTGCGTTCACCGCCTGACAGCTTTTCAAACTCTTGCGATAACACATCTTGCGAAATGCCCAACCCATTCTTAACCTTGGCAAAGTCGACATCGGCAGTAAAGCCGCCGCCATGCTCAAACTGCTCGAATAGCTTTCCGTATTTCGCCAATAGAGCTTTGTCTTGGCAACTCTGCATAGCAACCTCAAGTACGGATAGCTCGGCTTTGATGGAATTGAGCCGCTCGAACGCTGTCTTAATTACTTCTTCACCTGTCATATGCGGCGGATAATTGGGAATCTGAGACAATAATCCGACTCGCCGGCCCGGTGCGATAGATATGCTGCCGCCATCAGACTGCAGCGCACCAGTTAAAACATGCAATAGCGTCGTCTTGCCACAGCCGTTTTTGCCGACCAGCCCAACTTTATGCCCGCCGTCAACGGTAAAGGACACGTCACGAAATACCGTGCGTGCCCCAAATTCTTTTGTTACATTAATGGCTGTGATTTCTATCATGATTCAATCAATATTCCGCGACTCGTTAAACATCGGCACTCAAGGTCATCGCACCCTACATCAACGCATCAATTTGTCCGACACGGCGCATGTGCCGGCCGCCCTCAAACTCCGCGTCCAGCCACGCCGTTACAATCATCTTCGCCAACTCATCGCCGACAACACGTGCACCGATGGCCAACATATTTGCATCGTTATGCTGTCGCATCAGCATTGCCGTATACGGCTCAGAACAACAAGCGCAACGAATGCCTTTAATTTTATTCGCCGCAATATTCATGCCTACACCAGTGCCGCAAATCAAAATGCCGCGCTCAACTTTCCCGTCAGCAACAAGCTGAGCCGCCTCGGCGGCAATCAGCGGATAATCGCATGATTCATCGCTATGCGTGCCAATATCCTCAACTTGCCACCCCTTATCACGGCAAAGCTGTGCAATAACTGCTTTCAACGGTCGCGCCGTGTGATCACAGCCGATAACGAGCGCCTTCGCCATATCAATCGTTGTCCTGCTTGCCGCGATTGCCAAAGACATTCATAATATCCTTAATAAACTTATCGGCATCTTCCGCGTTATTTTCACCGCTTGATGACGCTACCTTCACAGGTGTTTCAGGTGCAGCTGTGAAGGTCGAACTTGTCGACTTGCTTTGCATACCGGCCAAGAACGGCGGCTTAAAATCGTCTGCACGCGGCGTTTCCGGCTCAGCGACCGACGCTGTTGGCGTTGGTGTTCCAAAGTTTGGCATAGGCTGCGCCACAGGCTCACGCTTAGTTGTTGCACTAAACGTGCCTGCCGACTTTTCTGTCTCAACCGGCGCACTTGCCGTGCTCTTAGGCGATTTTTCAAAGCCGGTGGCAATCACAGTCAAGCGCATGGCATCTTCCATACCCTCATCATAGATGGCGCCCAAGATAATATTGGCCCGCGGATGCGCCGCATCACTCACCATACTGAGCGCAACATCAACATCTTCCATACACAAATCAACCGAACTGGTCACGTTGACCAATACGCCCATTGCGCCGTTAATTGAGCTTTCGAGCAACGGGCTTTGAATGGCCATACGCGCCGAGTCTTCAGCCTTGGTTTTACCCTCACCGAAACCGACACCCATGTGCGCATATCCGGCGTTTTTCATGACCGCCGTCACATCGGCAAAGTCAAGGTTAATCAGTCCCGGCATTTTAATCAAATCGGCAATACTCTGCACAGCTTGTTGCAATACGTTGTCGGCAATGGCAAAGGCGTTTGCCAGCGTAATGCGCTGTTCTGACACCAATTTCAAATTCTCATTTGGAATCACCACCAACGAATCGACACGCGTATACAATTCCTCAATACCGCGCTCAGCCTGCTCCATACGCAACGCACCCTCAAACTTAAACGGCTTGGTTACGATAGCAACCGTTAAAATCCCCATCTCGTGCGCAATGTCGGCAATCACAGGCGCAGCACCAGTACCCGTGCCGCCGCCAAGGCCCGCCGTCAAGAACAGCATGTCTGTGTTTTCCAACGCCGTAGCCAATTCGGCACGTGTCTCCTCGGCCGACTTGCGCCCTACTTCCGGGTCCGCGCCCGCGCCTTGTCCGCGCGTCAATTTTTCACCAATTTGGATTTTTGTCGTTGCGTCCAATGTGCGAAGCTGTTGCTTGTCGGTGTTGACAGCAATGTAATCCACATCTGCCGCATTGTTTTTAATCATGCGGTTAATAACGTTATTGCCGCCGCCACCAATGCCGATTACCTTAATATTGACAACCCGTTGGCCGCCGACATCTTCAAGTTCGATACGCATGAAATGCACCTCTATTCTTTATGCTTATCTTTTGTTATGTAAACCCTAGAAAGTTTCGCTTCTCTATTCTACCTAAAAAAATGCGTTTGGTCAAGCTTTTTCTTGCAATTGTTTGAAATTTCTTTACACGGCGATTTAGCAGCTTATTATCACGCCTTGTATATGCCAACTGTTCGACAAGATTTCAATCCTATACCTTTCGATTTCGTTGCTTGCAATTGTTATGCATAGGACGGCCCAACTCGTCGACCACGTACAGCACTGCACCTTTGTGAGTTCGCATTTGAATGATTCGGAAAATTGTTTAATTTTTGTCCGCGGCAGCCCCTATTCCACCCAGTCAATATCTTCGCTAAACAACGCCCGCCGTTGCTCTGCCGCATCAACCAAAGTAATTGTACCGCGAGCGTTTGGGCGCTCTTGTTCAAGCTGTTGCAACATTTCTGTCAACAGGCGCAGTTTGTAGTCCAAATCACTAATCACGCCCAATCGCACAGTAAACCGTCCGTGCAATGAAAAAGTAATGTCGGCCAACGCCGTCAAGTCGAGCTCATCAAGCGAATCTAAAAAGCCATGCTTGCGAAACGCCGGCAACAATAATTCATACGTTTGCTGTTGCACATGATCAGGCGAACTGAAGTACGTGTTGACTTGTGGTTCGTACAGCCCTATGCCACGCAGGGCAAAGCCGACCACTTCAGTATTCGGCGCAGTGACCTCCAACAATCGCCCATAATAGTCAATCATCCACCGCTGCCCATCCTGGTCAATATACGCCATGGCTTGCCGCTCATCCAATTGCAACACAATTGTGCCGGGCAACCGCAGCCGAACATTGACATCGCGCAAGTAGGGAAAAGCATTGAGCAGTCGTTGCCGTACGCGCCTGCGCGGCGTCGCAAAAAGCATTCGTCCCGTACCTACATCCGCTACAGCTTGGATTTCTTCGATACTGTGGTGCGTCGCGCCCTCAATAACGACATACTCGACGCGAAAAAACAGCATTGACGCCAGCAACAACACACCGGCGATAATAAGCACGATAAACAAACGTAATAATAAGCTTTGTCTCCGCTGTCGCCTGCTGCGGACAGCATTTCTTTCGTTCGGCATATTTATAAACTCTCCTTTATCCCTGCACCCTCACAATATCCGCGCCAATCGCCACCAATGCGTCTTCTAATCTGTCATACCCGCGGTCAATGTATTTGATATTGTTGACTTGCGTCGTACCGTTCGCGCCCAGTCCCGCCACCACCAATGCCGCGCCACTGCGCAGGTCAGGACTTTCGACACGCGCCCCTTGCAAGGCCTCTACGCCCATCACCACAGCCGCGCGTCCTTCAATCTTGATGTCCGCCCCCATCCGCGCCAACTCACCGACATGTCGGTAACGATTTTCAAAAATAGTCTCAACAACCACCGATGTGCCTTGTGCTTTTGTCAACGCTGCCATTAGCGGCGCTTGCGCGTCGGTCGGAAAGCCTGGATACGGCATGGTTTTCAGCAATGGCACGGCTTGCAGCCTGCCCGTTTGCTCAACATACAGCCGGCTGGCATGGATCTCAATGCGGCAACCCGCCTGCGTCAATGCGGCGATGACCGCGCCGCATTGACGCGTATCAACTTTGTTGAGCCACACCTCACCGCCTGCAGCTGCCACAGCCGCCATATATGTCGCCGCCACAATGCGATCAGCGATCACTGTATGCGTTACTTCGCGCGCCGTCAATCCACCGCGAATGCTGATTGTCGGCGTACCGGCACCACCAACACGCACACCGCAAGACATGAGAAAACGCGCTAAATCGACAATTTCAGGTTCGCAGGCGGCATTCTGAATACGCGTCAATCCCTCTGCTCTGCTTGCCGCCAGCATGGCATTTTCGGTCGCCCCGACGCTCGGAAAAGTCAGCGCAATATCACAGCCTTTGAGCCGTTCAGCTTTAGTGACAATGCGCCCGCCTTCGGTATAAATCTCAGCCCCCAACTTACCCAAAGCATTGAGATGTAAATCAATGGGACGCAACCCAATGTCGCACCCCCCCGGCATGCCCGCCGTCGCTTCACCACATCGCGCCAGCAACGCACCCATAAAAACAATTGACGAGCGCATGCTATCCATCAGTTCATGCGGCACATCGGCACAGGTCACCGTTGACGCATCAACGGTGATTTCATTGCCGTTTCGTGTAACTTTGCAGCCCAAGTGCCGTAAAATCTGCAAAGTGATGTCAACATCGCGCAGCCGCGGGCAATTCTTAATCACACTCTGCCCTTCGAGCAGTACCGTTGCCGCCAGGATAGGCAATACGCTGTTTTTGGCTCCCTGAACATTAAGTTCTCCGCGCAATCGCCGACCGCCGTTGATTTGAAAATAACTCATTTTTTTGCCCTCCGCATAGAAAACTAGACCATTCTATGCGGAATTTTCGATATGCGTCACGGCTTGCTAATGTAGGAATGATGGCTAGAACATATCTGCAACATTGGTCTTTCGAACCTTGTGATGCTGTCTTGTCGTTAAAATTGGCGCAGTGACGACAGAACCGCGATTCTGTCATGGCAGCAAAATTTTAACGAGCGACTATTCGGCATCAACCAAATCCATAATCGTCCGATAAATGCGCTCATTGGCATCCAAAATCGCCAAACCGCGCATAGCGGCGTTCATCTTTTCCAATTTTTTCGGCGATCGCAACAGATCAATCGAAGTTTCATACAACCTCTGTCCGTTGCAATCTTTTTCCAAAATCACAACTGCGCCGCCATGTGGCTCTACCATACGGGCATTTTTTTCTTGCTGATTGCCCGTGACATTTGGCGACGGGATGAGAATGGCCGGTGTTGCTGTCACGGCCATTTCAGTCAAGGTAGACGCGCCGCTTCGTGTAATAAGTAAGTCGGCTGCCGCGACAGCGTTTGGCATATCATAAATGTATTCCTCCATACGGATAAACGGCGACTGCGCCAAGTCAATGCCGTGTGCCGCGATACGCTCGGGCATCCAGCGCATGCCAAATGTACCGGTCGCATAAATAAGCTGAAATGCCTCTGTTTTTCGCAAGCTATCGATATAATCAACCATCATTTTATTCATCTCACGCGCACCGAGTGAGCCAAAATATACGACGACGACAGGGCGATCATCTAGCTCCAACGCGCGCTTTGCCGCCGCTTTTTGCGTGTAGATAAACTCCTCACGTACCGGCGTGCCTGTCACCACAAGGTGATCTTTGCGACGATAATGTTTGACGCAGTCGTTAAACCCGACCATAACCTTGTCAACACGCCCTGCCAATGCCCGCGTTGCCAATCCCGGCACGGCATTGGACTCATGGATAGCAGTCTTAATACCACGCTTAGCAGCTTGTCGCACCATGGGAAATGCCGCGTATCCGCCTGTGCCGACAACAATATCGGGGCGATACTCGTCAATAATTCTACCCGCTTGCCGCAATACATCTGCCATACCAATGGTAGTCTTGACATTTTTCCAAAATCCCGCCGGCGTCATTTTGCGACTGAAGCTACGGCTAGAAATGCTCCGAATTTCAAAACCTTCACGTGGTACAAGCTTGTTTTCCATGCCCTTATCGCCGCCGACAAATAGCACACCGCTGCACGGCCGCCGTTCGCGAATCATTTTGGCCAGCGCAATGGCGGGATTGATATGCCCGCCCGTGCCACCGCAAGCGAAAATTATTCTCAAAATTAATCCTCCCTGTCACGCCTCGCAACGCCACCTACTCGACAAAATTCCGCCCTCCCATTTCCATCTATCGGCGAAAATCTTACGGGCTCCATTTTTGTCGGGCGGCTGTTTGGCAGCTCTGTCTGTCACGCCTTGCACGCTACTTGACAACTCTACCCTTCCCTCTTTGCCGGAATGTATTTCGATACATTCAGCACAATACCCATTTGTGCCAACTGTACCACCAGTGCCGTGCCGCCATAACTGAAAAATGGCATACTTACACCCGTTGCAGGCAGCAAATTGGTGACAACACCGATGTTCAAGAACGTCTGCAACGACAACAACGTCATAATGCCGCAGACAAGCAGTTTTCCAAACCTGTCCCGCATTTGCAATGCCAGCCAAAAACCACGCCAAATAAGTAAAATGAACAAGATAATAATCAACGATGCCCCGACAAAGCCAAGCTCTTCGGCGACAATCGAAAAGATGTAGTCATTATGCCGCTCAGGCAAGCTACCAAATTTTTGACGACTTTGTCCTAAACCTAACCCAAACAGTCCGCCCGGCCCGATGGCATACAACGATTGGATAGGCTGAAACCCCGCCCCGCGCGGGGCAATAAATGGATCTTGCCAAACCCTAATGCGCGACCGAACATGCGGCATATACTGCCACGCCAAAAAGGCTGCCGTCGTGCCACCAGCAATCAAAATAGCAAAAAATCGTTTCTTAACCCCACCGACAAACATCATCGCCATACCCGCCGAGCCAATGATGATCGCACCCGACAAATGCGGTTGTAACAGCACCAATCCACAGAACAATAACAAAATAAAGCCAAACGGCAATACGCCATACTTAAATTTTTCCATCCGCCGCCCAAACATGACAATCATTGTCGCAAAAATAATGACAATACCCAGCTTTGCCAGCTCCGACGGTTGGAATTGGAAGCCAAGATTAAACCACCGTCGCGCACCGCCGCGCGACTCGCCGGCAATCAGCACCAATGCCAGCAACACCGTCACACCAACAAGAATAAATGGTGCCGCCATCTTATAAATTTGATAATTCACACGACTTAAAATGCCCATAATAACTAGCCCAGCGAGATAAAACTGACCTTGTCGCAAAAAGAAATAACTCGGCGGTAATCCGCTTCGCACCGCCGAGGCATAGCTCGCCGAAAACATCATAATAATGCCAATAGCCGAAATGGCAAGCATCAGCAGCAAAAAAGGCAAATCAATGTGCCCGTAGGCAACGTCTTCGCCGCGGGCTTCTGGTTGTGTAGCTTGCTGTCGCGGTCTGACGTCTTGCATGATGACTCCTTTCGTTATCATAGGGCAACCCCTTTTTTACAATGACATTTATATCGCCCAAATATACGCAATGGTGCAAAGCAACACCGTACCCAATGTAAATACAAAAAACAACTTTTTCTCGCTCCAACCACTCATTTCAAAGTGATGGTGAATGGGCGTCATTTTGAACACACGCTTGCCGCCTGATGCTTTGAAATAACTCACTTGTATCACGACCGATAATGCCTCTATAATATACGCCACAGCCACGACAATTAGAATTAAAGGCATTTCAAAGGCCATCGCCATACCACACACTGCGCCACCAAGAAAGAGCGACCCGGTATCGCCCATAAAAACCTTAGCAGGGTTGAAATTATACAATAAAAACCCCAATAAACCGCCTGCCAGCGCCACGGGGAATATTGCCATATCCGGCGTTCCGCGTGATACGGCAACCAACACAAAAAACAGCGCGATGGGAATGGTCACCCCTGTGCAAAGCCCGTCGACGCCGTCTGTCAAATTGACGGCATTGACGATAAAGGTATTGTACAGGATCGCCAACAGCAAAAACAAGACCCATGGCAATATAAGTGTGATATTTGTGAAAGGAATATACACGCCCGACTCCATCAAATTCATCCAGTACAATGCCGTGATAAACGCCGCCGAAAATGCCAATTGCAAAAATAGCTTTTGCAGTACCGACAGTCCGCGATTTTGCTTGCGCTTGACTTTGGCCAGGTCATCTATCAAGCCAATGGCACTATTGAGTAATGCAAAAACAAGAATGAGCAACCATTCACGCTGTTGGCTTTGTATGCCCAACAATACACTGGCAACTATTGTGCCGATAATAAACATCAGTCCGCCCATCATAGGTGTGCCTTGTTTGCTCATATGCCATTTCGGACCAATTTCTAAAATCTGCTGCTTCATCTTAAACCGCTGCAGCATTGGCACAAGGAATAGTCCTGACAGCGCGCTAACAATAAATGCTACGGCAAATCCGATCGCCAATTTATCCATGCTGTAACGCCTCCCATGCCGCCGCGATTGCTTCCGCGTCGCTATACGGGTATTTTACGCCTTTGATGTCTAAGTAATTCTCGTCACCCTTGCCCAATACCATGACGACATCGCCGGCCCGCGCCTTCTGCAAAGCTCGTCTAATGGCCGTCTGTCGGTCACACTCCACAGTAAATTCACCGCTCGCGCCGGTTAAAATATCATCAATGATTGCCATCGGCTCTTCATAGCGCGGGTTATCACTGGTAATGATAACGTAATCGGCAGCTTGACACGCTGCTTGCGCCATTAAAGATCGCTTTTTGGCATCGCGGTCACCGCCACAACCGAACAAGGCTATCAATTTTCCCCGCGTAAAGCCCCGCGCTGCCCGCAAAGCATTAGCAATGGCATCAGGTGTATGTGCAAAATCTACAACACACGTAAACTGCGCGCCCTGTAAAGGCTGAGCTTCCATGCGTCCGGCTGTTGGGTGCAATACTTGCATGACAGCCGCAACATCACTCGGCGCATAGCCAACATGCGCACAAATGGCAATGGCAGTCAGGGCGTTATAAACCGAAAATTTCCCGGGCGTGTGCCAAACAAATACCGAATTATCATAGCCGAATTCCACGCAATCACTTTTGAGCTTAACATCCTGCGCCCGCCAGTCGGCGTCGGCATTATCAACAGCAATCGACTGTTTCAAGCAACCAATTTCGCCGAACAAACGCAATCCGTAAACATCATCAATATTAACTATAGCAAAATCACAAATGTCAAACAACTTGCGCTTGGCTTGGTAATAATTCTCCATCGTACCGTGGTAGTCGAGATGGTCTTGCGTTAAATTTGTAAATGCTGCCGTTTGAAACTGCAAACCGCCCACGCGGCGTTGATCGAGAGCGTGAGAAGATACTTCCATGACGCAATATCGGCAGCCGACTTTGACCATGCGTGCTAAGATTTCCTGCAACTCCAATGTACCGGGCGTGGTACGTTCACTTTCACTGTATTGTTCGCCGATGTATACGCCACTCGTTCCAATGCGGCCGCACGGCATACCGCTCAGCTTACCAAGCAAATCAGCGGTAATCTTAGTCACCGAAGTTTTGCCGTTTGTGCCGGTCACGCCTACCATGGTCAGTTGTTTCGCGGGATTTCCGTAAAAGTTAGCAGCAATCTGTACCAATGCGGCACGCGCATCCTCGACCAAAATATGCGGATAGTCATTCGGTCGTTCGCACACTACGACAACACAGCCGTTGCGCATGGCAGCGTCGATATAATCATGCCCATCGCTGTCAGCACCTTTGACAGCAACAAAGAGCGCGCCGGGTACGGCACGGCGTGAGTCATCAACCACAACAGTGATGTCGCAGTCAGTTGAAAGATTATGAGAGATGAGCTGGGATAGTTGCATATTTTCTCCTGTCACGCCTTATGTACGGCGACTTTGTATCAATACATTATATCATCAAAAAACGTCACTTCAATGACTCTGCCTTTGGGCACTTGCTCGCCTGCGGGGTTCGACTGTTGTTCAGCAATTACACGACCACTACTGGCACCTACTGTTCCGGCAAAGCGAATGAACAGCCCCACATTTTCCAGTGCTGCTCGCGCGTCGGATTGACTCATGCCGATTACGTCAGGCACATCGACCATCGCGTCGGGTACGGGCACGCCCATGTAAAGAATGACTTCTGTGCCGCTCAGCACCGTCGCGCCCGCCGCAGGCCGCTGCCCTGTAACCATGCTGCCATCACCCTCGGTACGAGCACTCAAGTGTCGTCCTTGCAATGTACGCCGCGCCTCTTCTGCCGATAAATTCATCACATTTGGTATGTTGACATTCATCATTTCTCTGTCGGCATCAGCATACTGCCGCTCAACACCTAAATGGGGCAAGGCTTGCTCTAATACACGCCGTGCGGCTGGTGCCGCCATGCGGCCACCGGTGCGGAAATTATTGGGCTGTCCGGGTGGCATGGGCTCATCTAAAGTAATCAACACCGCGATTTTGGGATTATCAGCTGGCGCATATGACAAAAATGACACAATATATTTACCGTATGATGCGTCCCAACGCGCACCGGTCTCGGGGTTGATTTTCTCTGATGTACCGGTCTTGCCCGCCACACGAAAGCCTGCTACTGCGCCGTTGCGCCCTGTGCCGTCCGTGACTGCGCCTTCTAACATTTCATTGACGATACGCGAGGTCTCCTCACTGATGACTTGCCGCACCATGTACGGCTCAAAACTTTCAATCAACTGCCCCTCACTATCGCGCACCTCACGCACAACAAACGGACGCATCAACCTTCCACCATTCGCGACTGCGCCGACAGAAGTCATAACCTGCAGCGGTGTAAACAGATTGCTCTGCCCAAACGATGTCATCGAAACATCCAGCGGCGTGCGCATACGTTCACGGCTCATGACGTAGCTGTTGGCCTCGCCCGGTAGGTCAATACCTGTGCGCGACAGTAGCCCAAAGGCTTCGAGGTACTCATAAAACACTTCACCGCCAATGCGTTGCCCCACCTGCATAAAGACGGGATTGCACGACATATGCATGCCTTCTATAAAGTTCAGCGACCCGTGCCCGTGCCGCCGCACACAACCAATGGGATAATCCCAGCCCTGTACTTTCAAGCTGCCTGTGCAATTGAACATATCCTCAGGACGCACAGCACCCACTTCCAGCCCAATGGCTGCTGTAATGACCTTAAACACCGAGCCGGGCTCATAAATATCGTTCACCGATTTCAATCGCCACATTTCGTTACGTTGCTGATACAGGAAGGCGTCTCGTTCTTCGCCTTCCAACGTTTCGAGTTGAGTCAATGCAGCGGAATCGGTCAAGGCAAACGGTTCGTTGAGATCGAAATTCCCCATGGTTGCCATGGCAAGAATTTCGCCTGTTTGTACATTGTAAACAATGCCTTGGGCACGTTGTTGAACATGATTAACTTCAACAGCCTCGCGCAAGGCATTTTCAAGGAAATATTGAATTGAAGAATCAATGGTCAGCACAACATCATTGCCATCGCTCGCGTCGATGTAACGTTCAAACTGAAAAGGCACAACATTGCCCGATGCGTCCTGCACGTTGACAATTTGACCCGGTACACCGCTCAAGAATGAATCAAAACGCATTTCAACGCCATGCAGACCCGTGTTTTCAAAACCGGTAAAGCCGACGATGTGTGAAGCAACATCGTTGAGCGGGTATACGCGCTTGGTGTCAGGAATCAAGTGAATAATGTCGCCCAATCGATTTTCACGGGTAAACTCCCGTACGCTGCCGGCAACCTCACGGTCAACGCGCCGCGCAATATACTCGTTTCCGGAAAAGCTGCGCTCAGCACGTGCATAAATCCACTGTTCACTTACATTGTCGAGAATTTCCGACAGCCCTTGTGCCACAAGCGCACGCGTCTCATCAACCGTACGCGTTTGGGTCGCTCGAATTTGCGACGGATTGATAACCACTGTTTCAACACTGATGCTTTGTGCCAACACGACACCATTACGGTCAAGAATTCTGCCACGATTGGGATGAATGACGGTATTGCTCGTCTGCTGGTTCTGTGCCAGTTGCGTAAAGTGGTCATGCTGCACAATCTGAATATGATACAATTGTGCAACAGGGAAGATGAAAACGACAAAACTAAACAACACGGCAATGACCCAAATGCGTTTATCAATTTTTCGCCGTGCACGTTTAGTGTTAATGTTTTCCATCGTCATCTTCCTCCTGTTGTCGTTGTAAAAAATGCAAATGGGCGCAGCGCGGTAGCCGCTTCATAGCACCCTCTACCCAGCATTACAATCTTATTTCCCGGCGTTGTATGATAGAACTAGCCGAATAATCCCGTGACCCAATTCCAAATGCGTTCCAAGAATCCCTCTTGTGTATAAACTACTGCGCGATCTTGGCCGCCTAGGTTGACATGCACAACCTGGTCGGGCGCAGGCGGCAACATGCCGATTCCGCGCGCCTCAGCAGTAATTTCATGTATTGTCAGCCCACCGGCAAATTCTTGCAGCAAGGCTTGTTCCTCCATTTGCAGTGCTTGCAAGGCACGTTCAAGTCGTAGATTTTCAGCATTGACCGTCCACATGCGATTGTAACTGAAAATGACAGCGACTAGCAATGCCGCGACAACAGCAAATGCCGCCAACACTTTGTATGGTATGCGGGTCTTTTCTATAATCTTTTTCGGTGCCTGTAATGCTTGCTCTTCTTCGAGCAATTCCAATGGCACTTCCGGCTCTACAACGATTTGTCGTCGCTCAAAACGGGAATAATCAGGCGCGATTTGTGGTGTTGGCATAGTGAGGGCTCCTTTCATTTAGTTAAGAAGAGACATGAATTTGTTTTTATATCTTTTCTGCAACTCTGAGCTTTGCGCTTTTGGCGCGGGAGTTGGCAATGCATTCATCAGGGGGCGCCGTAATGGCCCTTTTTGAAATCAGCCGCAAGGTCGGTGCATGATTACATTGACATATAGGGCTTTTGGGAGGGCAGACACAGGTCAACGATTGTGACTTCATGGTGGTCTTAACGATTCGATCTTCAAGGGAGTGGAAACTTATAACAGCCAGGCGTCCATTTGGGTTGAGCAACGCGATGGCCTTGTACAGGCTGTCTTGCAATGATGTCAGTTCATCATTCACGGATATGCGCAACGCTTGAAACACACGCATGGCGGGATGTTGCGCCTCACGGCGGGCTTTGGGCGGCATGGCTTGCTTGATGATTTCGACGAGCTGCAACGTCGTTTCAATGGGGGCAATGCCGCGCTGCCGCGCGATAGCATTGGCGATTTGAAAACTGTATCGTTCTTCGCCGTAGTCGCGCAGGATGCACATCAGCTCAGCGACGGAAAATCGATTGACGACATCGTATGCGGTCAGCGATTGTGCGATGTCCATGCGCATATCTAAACGCGCATCTTTCATATAAGAGAAACCGCGTTCGGCTTGATCTATCTGCGGCGACGATACGCCTAAGTCATATAAAATGCCGTCCAGTTTTGTAATGCCAAGCCGACTGAGCAAGACATCCATTTGCGCGTAATTGCCGCGCAGAACAGTGATCTCGGGATAGTGTGCCTGCGCATAGGCAATGGCTTCAGCATCTCGGTCAATGGCGATGACTTTGCCGCCACGCTGTGCGATGGCCGCGCTGTGTCCGCCGCGCCCTAACGTCGCGTCAAGATAAACGCCGTCTTGCCTAATTGCTAACGCGTCCAAGCACTCGTTGAGCATGACGGGCAGATGAAAATTAGAAGCCATATTCATCCATGGCGTTTGCCAGGTCATCGGCGGTAAACTCTTCATCGAAAGCTTGCCATCTGTCAGGTTGCCACAGCTCAGCCCGATCGATGACACCAACGATGACAGCTTCTTGTTCAAGCCCGGCATAGGCACGCAACTCCTGGGGGAGAACGATCCGGCCCTGTGCATCGACATCGCAGCGGACGGCGCTGGCACAGATAGCACGCTGTAACTTCCGCGCCTGAGAACCTATTTCACTTTTTAGTTTGGCTTCAAATGCTGCCCAATGTTCGAGTGAATAAACTGTCAAGCACTTGTCGTTGCCCTTAACCAAATACACACTATCGCCCAACTCTTCACGCAGTTTGGCGGGCAGCGACATACGGCTCTTACTGTCAATGCTATGATTATACTTACCGGTCATATTATGCCCACCTCCTTGTTACGTCTCGTATCCGGCGAATTCCACATATGGGATACTTCCCCACACTATCCCACTATATGGTCACAGTATACTCTATCGCGCCGTAAATTGCAAGCCCTTTTTAGTAAATTGATTGCTTTTTCTGCAGAAATATAGCTTGATTACGAGTTTTTGGCGCATTTTTGTTCGATACTTATGTTCTGTTTTTCGCTTTTGACAACCTGTATGTTGTGGTTGACTGATGCACAAAGTTGACATAACACTATATGTTGTGGTTGAGATATGTCGTGCGCAGCTCGGGGAAATCATTCGCTTGGCTGCACCGACTGGCCATTTTATCAAGAGAACCCGGGTGCCCTTGCCCGCAAAATGCCTCGTTTTCCTTACGACGCCCTGCAAAATACCTGACAAATGCCTGTAAAACACCCTATCAATTGGCGATAAAATCACGAAAAGCCCCGCACGATAAGGTGCGGGGCTTTGGAAATATTTAGTTGGTTTACTATGCCAAGGGTAAATTAATCATTGATACCGGCGCAAACATATCGAACGGCATGGTGAGGCGAAATTCGCGCACTGTTATGTTGCCGCCGACTGGCCAGAACTGCATGCCGGCGAAGACAAAGGTGTCTTCTACAAAGTCAATCCACTCAAAGTGAAAGACATCGGGTTCATTAGTGGGAAGGGTTGCAAAACGGCTGTTGAGCAGCTGATGCAGCGTCCGTGTGCCGGTATAGTGGCCTGACAAGAGGTCGCCCGCATTGCTGAAGTAATTTTGCCAGTTGGAGAAGTCGGGCAACAAGTCAACAAACGCGCCGTTGACAAAGATGCTGTAGACAGAGTATGTGTCCCAGTCGTATGTCAAAATGGCTGCTTCACTTGCCACTTCAATGTCAAAGTGCAGTGTGATGTACGGCCACATTTCACGCGGCCAAGTCATTGTCTCGGCCATTTCGGCATCAAACTCAAAGAGTGCGTTTGGCCGACCACCACCGCTGTTGACAAAAGTGTATGCACCGCCAACGTTGGTGACTTGAGCTGTGCCGCCACCTGCATCAGTGATGACCCAGCCACTGGTCGGCAAATCAAACAAGTCGAACAGAACGACGCCCTCGGGCGGAGTCGGCGGATTTCTCCAATCGGTTTCCAGCAACATGCGCACCATGCCGGTGAGCAGTTGTTGGGTGTGGAACTCGAAGTTGGGGTTGAAGATGAAGAGCGGGTCGCCGGGCGGGGTGCCGGTAGTGGCCGTGCTGAGCATGACTTCGTGGTAGTATAAGAATGCCACGGCGTCACGCGCCCAAGACTGGATGCCGCCCCCTCCGCCGCCAATATGCCAATCGGCAAAATCGATCGCCGGCGGGAAACCTATGGTGGTATAGCCCAACACTTCCATCATACGTGCCAAGCCAACAGCGGCTTGTGCGCGCGTCAAGGTGTAATCGGGTCCGAAGCCAAATACGCCGCCGAATTCGCCGCCTTGCAGGATGCCCATGATCGCCAAGGCTTGGATTTCATCGAACAGCGGGTGGGTTTCCGGGATATCGGGGAAGAACGGGCCGGGGGTCGGGGTAATATCGGCGCCGGTTCTGTCTTTCCAGTCACTTACAACGTCGTTAATGGTTGGCAAGCCTGTATAGACAACCATGTAGCTGGCCAGCAATTCGGCGATGTACCAGCGCGGTGCGCCTTGACGGTAGAGAACGCCTTGCGGCAACGCGTCACCGACGATGCCGTGCTGACGGGCACGAATCATATCGGGAATGGCCCAGCTGTTTGGTGTGTCTTCAGCTTCAGCCCAGGTGTCGATCGCGCCGACCTCGATGGTCAACATTGCCGCCAGGCCGGCAAAGCCTGTTGCCGTACCGCGAACACGTACCCGCACAGCACCGGGCGCCAAGCCGGTGATTTCGATGCCTGTTGCGTTAGTCCAAGTGTCGCCGCCGTCGGTGCTAAATTCCATCGCAGTGGTGACGCCGGTGATGCGGCCGTCATTTATCGTCGCTGAGCTTGTTGCCACAGCCGTCAGGCCCGTCGGCGCGGCGGGGCGGGCGGGAACAAAGAGCATTTGCGGCTTGCTATCAGAGGTGTCTTCACCGTCACCTACACGGACGATGCTCAGCGTTGTGCCAAACCATGCGGGATCAATTGCCGTCGAGTTGGTTATTACGCCACCGGCGGAAAAATCGACAGCAACGCCATTGATGGTATAGTTAGTTGTCGCAAAGCCCGTCAAAAATTCACCGGGGAAGTTAATCGAAATGTTCGGCGTTTCTTCGGGCTCAACATTTGCAGGCACGCGCACGAAGACATTGTCGTAGACAACTGTCGTACTGAACCCGAATAGGGCGATGCTGCCGGAATTTGCGCCGAGTTGCAAGAAGCCGGCGTCGCCGGGGTTGTTGCCCATAACACCGCGATAATAGTCGGTGATGTCCATGCTGACGAAATAGGCACCGTCTTTATAGATGGTCAGCTGCGTGCCGCGGACGCGATAAAGCCAATCGTGCGTTGAGGCGGCGGCAAACGGACCGGGACGATTTTCGGCAGGCCAGTTGCCTGTTTGAAATTGCGTGTCGTCACGCATGATGTTTTCATCGGTAAAGCGCGGCAGACCGACGATGACGTTGGCGTTCGGATTGCCGGGCAGGATGACGGTGGCGAGGCCGTAATGGTTGTGCCCGCCTCTCAGCATATCATCTTGCACACGGAGACGTGTATCATGACGGCCGGCTGAGGTGGCTGTGTAGCCAAGGTCAAAATCCCAGACATCGACGGGCAGCATAATCAAAGTATGCCCAGATACCGCACCGTTGTCCAGCGTCAGCGTGCCGTCTTGAACATTGACCGCAAGATCGCTGGCTGCATTGGCGAGCCACCAGTCTTCGGGCAGCTCTGTCAGCCCTTCGAAGTCCTCATTAATCAAGTATACATAGTCTCTTTCACCACCTACGACGTCTAACTCTAAGTTGTCGTCCGGCATGGCGAAAGAGGCAAAGAACCTGCCGCCCGCGGCAAAGAGCGAGTAGTTGATGCCACCGAGCGCGGGGATGCTTACGCCCGCCAAACCGCCAACATCGAGTTCAATGACTATGGTTTGTCCGACGGTAAAGTCGGCCGCCGGCGTGAGCAAGCCGTCTAATGTATCGGGATCGACAAATCCCATGCGGTCGCCAAGGATGATGCCGTATGCCGGAGGCGCATAATACCAGTCGAATTTTTCGACGCTGATGTTTCCGCCACCCGCATAGTTTTGGTCACCCCAAATTTCAAAGCCGTTTACCACAGCGATGTTGCTGTCGGCCAGGTTGGCGTTGAATGCGATGATGTCGGCCAAGCTGATTTTGCCTTCGTGTGTATCGGCAGGTGCAAAACCGCTTGTTGTGCCTGTACCAAGAACACTTCTCCAACTTTCACCTACACCACGATAGCCGGGCTGGTGGGCGTGGACACGGATGTTAAAAGGCATTGTGGCTACGACACGGTAGCTGATGTAATGCTCATCGGCACGCAGATTTTGGTTGACAAACGCACCGGCACCGGCGGTATTGAGCGAGCCGGCCGTTGTCAAGTGCCAGAACTGGCGGCGGAGCTGCGGATGTACTCCTGCGTCTGCCGCTGTGATATTCATGACGAGCGGGTTGCCTGCCATGCCTGTCAACGTCGAGCCGCCCGGTGCTACCGGTGTGCCGACGCCCGAAACCCACGGTCCAATGTGAACTTCGTTTGTCGGGCCGGCTTGGTTCAGGAAGCTGCCGACACGTCCGCCGGCTCTGGGCACACTGACAACAACCAGCGTAATGTCTACGGCCCTATCCGGCATGGTGAATACCAAATCTGTGCCGTCGATGGTCGGCGTAATGCCGGCCAAACCGCCGACAGCGCGGATGCTGAAGCCTGCACGCAGGACTTCGAGGGAAACGGTTTCGCCGACATCAAATGTGCCGACGTAAGCGCCGTCCACCGTCACGGCATAACTGCCGGTGATGGGTGGTTGGTTGTCGCGCACCAGCACCATACCGTTAGCAATAGAGCGTTGGAATGTCGACGGCACACCACCGCTCATGCCGGCGGCGAACGTCACTAACGTATTGCCGATGGTCATGGTCGAGCTGCCGCCGCCGTCGAAGTTCCAAACATTGACGGCCCCGCGGTCGACCAACTGCTGGCGTGCTTGCGGAATGCTCATACCGCTGCTGTTGCCGCTGGCAACAGCCCATAGCTGTGTGCCATCGGCCGTTACGCCAAAGACGGTGCGGGGGCGATATGAGTTCCAAACAAGGCCGCCGCTTTGCCCTTGTGTAATGTTATGGTCTATACCATCACGATGTACCCAAAGCGCAGCAGGAACTGCTTCCACCACTTCTGTCCAATCCACCGTGCAAGTGAAGTTCGGCATTGCGGGGAATGTGATGTGATTGATGCGCGGGTCCGGTGTATTTGTGCTGCGATTGGTGACTGTATGGTTAATGGTGACTATATCGCCGACATTCAACCCGTTTAAGAAAGCGACGTCAGCGGCATTTCTTGCCACAAGGCGGGCGTGGTCGGGCGCGATGACGGCGTTATTGACCCCGTCATGTGCCGCTTGCACGACACGCATAGTCAGCGTTTCGCCAAACGCCATACGCCCTGACAGTACTTCAAGATAAACATCCCGTGCGCCTGCTAAGCGCGCAGCCGGCGTGACAGCTTCCGGGGCGAAGTGTTCTGTCCACAGTATCAGGTCGCTCCATGGAGGCGGATTTCCTTGGAAGTCTCCGCGGCCCGTATTCAGCCCCGTAAAGGTACGAGGCGCACCACCGTTGACCGAAAGGTTCATGGTATGGAAGGGGTTCAATCCGTAGACAAAGGTGCCGTCGGCTTTCCATCCCAAAAGATATTGCTCTGCGCCGACATATTCGGATGTGCCGCCCGGGCCCCAGTTGCGCATAAGAATGCCATCACGGATGAACGCACCCTGCGATGCAACTTGTGTCCCCGCAGGGACACCCAGTCCGAATAAGCCGGTGTTCATGGCGGCAACGACATCATAGCCCGCTTCACCGTAGCTTGTTGCCATTTGGCCGACGGTGCGGAATCCTTCAACCTGTCCGTAGCGCGGCAAACCTGCCAAGACGCGTACAGGCGCATTCGGCGCGATTTCCAATACATTGAAGCGGAGATCGCTGCCAACACCACTGTTGGCAATTTGCGTGTGCGTTATGCCCGGAATGTCATTGACATTCTCAGGTGTTGACGGCGTACCCGTCTGTGCCTGTGCCGCGTTCGCTCCAAATACGGGCACGAGGGTGAACAACATCGCCAGCGCAAGTAGAAACGATGCCGTTCGTTTGCATGATTTACGATACTTTGCCATTATGTATTTCCTCCTCTTTTTCTGTGGGATATGCATCCCTAATTACTAGAAAGTATACCATGAACACGGCGTGAATGGCAAGTGTTTTTTACATGATTTTTTATGAAAATTTTTATATGTAGAGCGGCGATGTTTTTACATCGCTCGCTTGTCACGCCTCACGACGCCGCGCAACTGTTCAGCAACGCCCCTACGTGACGTGGTCAATGATCTTTCCCATGGATTTCAAGGCACGGGCGGGCGGCGATTTTCGTAAAGTTCGTTTATCAATGGGCAAAATAGCGGCAGCCAGTGCAGCCCCGGCAACAACGCCAACACTGACACCGCATAAAAATCGTGTCTGCATAACAAACTTCCTCCTTGTGTGTGATTGTCTCTTGCTATAGTTTATCAGAAATTTTCTATTCCATGCATTGTCAGCAGGGGGAATATATGGTATAATACGACATAAATACATTGGGAGGTTATTTTATGGCTAACGTATTTCCATTCCGCGCTCTGCGGTACACACCTGAGGCAGGTGACATCACGCTGCTTGTCTGCCCGCCTTATGACATCATTTATGACAAAGAAGAGCAGGCATTGCTGGCAAAAAACAAATATAATGTCATCCGCTTGGAGAAGCCGACTGATTACGGCGAGGCGGCGGAAACGTTAAAAGACTGGTTGGGCGGCGGGATTTTGGCGACCGATGACGCGCCTTCGTTTACGGTGTATCAAGAGGAGTTTGATGACAGAGGCACGCGCCGCAAGATTACCGGCATCATCGGCGATGTCGGTTTGGAGCCGTTTGCGGCCGGCGTTGTGTTGCCGCACGAGGAAATTTTACCCAAGGCACGAGGTGACCGCTACGCCTTGATGGATGCTACACACTGCAATTTCAGTCAGATTTACTGCCTGTATCAAGACCCGCAGCGGGCAGTCGATAGGTTAATGTCCGGTTATACGACAAATGCGCCTGACTTGGAGTTCTCTGACGAAGACGGCGTTGTTCACCGCTTTTGGCGTATTGATGACCCGACCGATACGCAAAAAATCACAGAGGCGTTTCATGACAAGACGCTCTATATTGCCGACGGGCACCACCGCTATACCACAGCATTGGAATATTATAATGAACACCCCGATATCAATGCTTCGCGTATTATGACCATGCTGGTCGATATGGCTGACGATGGACTGGTGATTTGGCCGACACACCGCCTTGTCTTTAATGTGGACAACTTCTCGGCAACCGATGTATTGATGCAGCTGTCGCCGCACTTTGAGATCACATTGTGCGAAGACATTGCCAATGTCGAAGAGCAGCTTGCTAAGCGCGAAGACACTGTCGCGCTCTATGCCGGCAACCGGCATTATGCGTTGTTGACGTTGCGTGACCGCGCTGAAATGGCCAAAGCACTGCCTCAGCATAGCGAGGCGTACCGCGGCTTGGATGTGGCGCTGCTGCACAACATGATTTTAGAGCCCGTTTTAGGCATTGGCAAAGCTGAGCTGGCGGCGCAAAGCCACATTAAATACACCCGCTCACTGCAAACGGCGCTTGACGCGGTAGACAACGGCGAAGCGCAGTGTGCTTTCCTGCTCAACGCCACCCGCATTGAACAAATGGCCGATGTATCTCTCGCGGGCGAGCGTATGCCGCAGAAATCGACATACTTTTACCCGAAATTAACAACAGGTGTTGTGATGAAGCAGTTTAATCCATAAAGAACTGCCGAGTAGCGTGCCGCCAAAAATGGAGTGCATAGAAACTTTCGCATAGTTGGCACAGCCAACGGCGCGGAAGTTGTAATGCCGAAGTTTTGGCGAACAGCACGCGTACACGAGGCGCGACAGGAGAACCTCACCATGTCAAATATCATAACCCTCCCCGCTGCATGCGATATGCATGTTCATCTTCGCGACCCGGGGCAGACGTATAAGACTGACATTGCCGAGGGGACGCGGATTGCTGCGGCCAACGGCATTGCCGACATTGTCATGATGCCCAATACGGCACCGCCCATTGACAACGCAGCGATGGTGACGCGGTTGCGTGAGCGTATTGCCCACATAGGGGCGACTTGCAGTCGCCCGCGGGCGGCAGAATGCCGCCCCTACGCCAATGTTCACATCATTGCCGCCGTAACTGTCGGGCAACGCGGACAGGAGCTGACCGACTTTGCGGCATTGAAGCAAGCCGGCGTTGTTGCGTTGAGTGATGACGGCATACCTGTCAGCGATGTTATCATGGAAGCGGCGATGCGTGAGGCGCAGGCTGTCGGCTTGCCGCTGATTGACCACTGTGAGCCGGAAATAGAGCAAGTCTCGCGGGATTGTGAACTGGCGGCCAAAACAGGCGTGCCGATACATATCGCGCATGTCAGCCGTGCTAATGCACTGGCGTTTATTCGACAGGCAAAGCGTGACGGCTTACCCGTCACTTGCGAGGTCGCGCCGCACCACTTTACCTTCACCAAGGACGCAGTGGCGACATTTGGCGGCAACGCCCGCATGGCGCCGCCGCTGGCGACACAGGCCGATATTGAGGCTGTTCTTGAAGCTTTGCAAGACGGCACAATTGATGCCATTGCGACCGACCATGCGCCGCACCATTGGGTAGAAAAGATGCGCAACAAGCCACCCAACGGCATCATCGGCTTAGAAACGTTGTGGCCGGCGACACTGACGGCATTATATTTCACCGGCTTGCTGACACTTGAACAGATTGTTGACAAGCTCTGTCATGCGCCGCGCCGCATTTTAGGTTTACCGTCAACGGATGAGACAGTGCAAATTGACTTAGACGCCGAATACACATATCAGCCGTCGGGGCGATGTGTCAATACGCCGTTTACAGGCATGAAGTTGAGAGGAAAAGTTACTTATGAATAAGCTAATTGCCGCCATCGCCGCCAAACAGAACCCCACCGTTGTGGGGCTCGATCTGCGATTGGATATGTTGCCCGCTGAATTGCTGGACAAGCATATCGCCGCGCAGGGCGAAACGCCGGAGGCCGCGGGGGCTGCCATTCTGGAATTTAACAAGGGCATTTTGGACGCGCTGCAAGACATTGTGCCGGCTGTCAAACCGCAGTTGGCGTGTCATGAGGCGTTCGGCGTGCCGGGCATGATTGCCTTTGCCGAGAGCGTCAAGTACGCTAAGCAGTTGGGCTACTACATCATCGCCGATGCCAAACGCGGTGACATTGGTTCAACATCGGCGCAGTACGCGCAGGCATTTATCGGAAAAACCAGGATCGGCAATACCGAATATGAGGCGTTCGGCTGCGACTGTATGACTGTCAACCCGTATCAGGGCAGTGACAATCTTGACCCGTTTCTTGACGCTTGCGAGGCGTATGATCGCGATATTTTTGTGTTGGTCAAGACATCGAACCCATCGTCGAGCGACGTGCAAGACTTACTTGTTGATGGCAAGCCGGTTTACCGGCATATTGCCGAACAACTGGCGGCACTGCACAACCGGCATATCGGCATTGTTGTCGGCGCAACGCATCCGGCACAATTGACCGAATTGCGAGACGCCATGCCCGACACTGTTTTCTTAATCCCCGGCTATGGCGCGCAAGGCGGCACGGCGGCAAGTGTTGCCCCTGCCTTTGCCAACGGCGGTCACGCAATCGTCAATAATTCACGTGATATTTTGCGGGCGTGGCAGAAACGCGGCGGGCATTACGCTGAGGCAGCGCGGGCCGAAGCATTAGATATGCGAGAGAAGTTGCAAAAAATTATATAGGCGGCGCACACCGAGCGCCCTGCAAACAGATAAATAGGAGTTTCCATGAAAGCCACATTGCTGCTCTCCGACAAAACCCGATTCCAAGGCGAGGCGTTTGGTTCGCCAGGCGTTGCCATCGGGCATATTTGTTGTCATGACGGCTCGTATATGCCGCCGCTTGGTGACCCCGCGTATGCCAACCAATTGCTGCTGCTCAACACGCCGTTGGTTGGGGTTTACGGCGTCAATACCGAGCACTGCGAGGCGGGCAAGCCCTTTTTGAGCGGCTTGATCGTCAACGATGTGTGCGATACGCCGTCGCATTGGCGCTCAGCCGAGACGCTGGATTATTATCTGCGGCGGCACTATGTCACCGCCATTAAAGGCATTGACACGCAGGCGTTGCAGACACATCTCAACGAGCACGGTGCTATGCGTGCCGCCATTTGCGCCACGCCGGGATTCAGCGGCTGGCAGGCACTTCACGCCAAGCTCAACGACCACACCATGCGCGGCGCGTATCCCGGCGCGGTCAAACACGCCACACCGTACGAGGCGCATGGGCCGTCGCGCGGACATATCGGCGTTGTTGATCTGGGCAGTTCGCGCACGTTGGTGCGGCAGTTGTGCTTACAAGGCTTTGATGTAAAGTTACTGCCACCGTTGGGCAATTGGGCGGCTGACAATTACGATGCCATCGTTATTTCTCATGGTGCGCGTGAGGATGGACATGACGTTGGACTAATTGACAAAATTCGGCAGTGTCAAAAGCCGATTTTGGCTGTCGGAAACGGCTTTTCGTTGCTCTGCGCGGCACTGGATTTGCCGTTGGAAGCCATTGGACTGGGCGTTCACAGCGATGATTTTGCCACACTTGATGTTTCCGCCGGCCGCATGTACGGCAACGCACACAACCACCGCCTGTCACTGCCCGAGTGTTTGCTTGCCGACCGCAGCGACCTCATCGTTACACATCGCACATCCGACGGACTTTGTGCCGGTTTGCAACACAAGGATAAGCCGATTTGGGGTGTACAGTTTACAGGATATATTCCGCCGGCGTGGGTGGCGGCCACTGACAAATCGTAATTGGAGGAATCTGAGGTGACAACAAATCGCCCGCTCCACACCAAGGGCATTACGCTGATCCAATTGCGCGATAGCAACGGTTCTGTCGCGTGGCTTTGTCCTGCTGAGCAAATTGATTACGACCGCGCCATCGTGCCGGCTTTGACGATGAGCCCGCATGACTTGGCGTTATTGCGTGCCGATGCCATACAGGTCTCCGAGCGCGAAAACTTGTGCGGCGCAACTGTGTTTCGCTACGCCATAGTGTTTGACAGCCATGAATTTTTGCTGCTGGCGCATTCGCAGGAACTGTGTGCTGAGACGCTGCTTGTCGCCCAAGCTCAGCAGGTTGATTTGGCGACGCTGTCGCAACGGCTGAAAGACGGCGCGACGCTGTGGGACATTCAAAATGAAGGGCATGTTTTTCCGCCCAATCTTGACTATTTAGCAGTGCTTAACGACGGTATGTTTAGCATTTCCAACCAACTTGGCAAGGCGTTGCTCAACGCCGCACGCCACACCGGCGGGCTGTTTGATGTCAACGTCCGGCGGCTGAGTGACGGCGCGCTGGTGCATCATTGCAAGCACTCCTTGCCGCATGCCGCCGAGCTGCTGCGCCGCGGGCTGTATGACATTGAGCAGGTGCGACGTATGACGGGGATTGACACCATCTACATTCAAGTACTGCTTGAACTTCTTTACGCACAACGCGAACTGATTGCCTCACGGGACGCAGCAGCTATCAGCGTTGCGTTAAAACTGGGGTTTTCCGTGCAGGATATTGAGGCGCTTATCGGCGACACACCGCGCCACCAAAAGCCGGGCTATCGCCGCGCCAACGTACACAGCACGGCAGCTACCGGCGTGACAACCTCGGCGGATTATTTTTACCCCATCAGCGGAACGCGAAACGAGGTGAAACATTCCGACAAGCCGCGGGTGCTGCTACTGGGGCATCGCAACTACGAGCCGTTGATTGTCAATGCCGTGACCGAACTGCATCGCCGCGGCTATGAGGCGTCGCTTCTGTCGCCATATTTGACGGCGGCGGACATTCGGCGGCATTATGTCGAGCCTATCACGCCTGACAGCGTTAAAAGCGTTGCCGACGCTGAGCGCCCGCGCGCCATCTTGCCGGTGTTTGGCGGCGTGACGGCGGTGATGGCGGCACTGGAGCACAGCCTTGTTGTTCCGGGAATTCGCCCGCCCAAAACTATGAACTGCCGCGACTGCGTCTGGTCAGTCACGGCGTTGTCCGACGGCGAAACATGGCTGGCATTTCCGCCATTTCCGCACTGCAAGGACATGGCACTGCCGCCGGATTGGCAGGCGGTTGCGGAAAAAGATATCGCGGTCAAGACCAAAAAATTACCCGGATTATTTACACTGTATTATCGACTGCTTGATGAACAATTGCTATTACTGTCCGCACTGCCCTGTGCGGGCGCGGGCGCGTTGGCCATTGAGGACGACTACCCGCTGGCCGCTGCGGCTGTGAACTGCTTATTGCGGCAGCCGTTGGATGAGTGCGGGTTTGTTTTTTTGTAAGGGAATTTTTTATGCAAGATAAACAACGGCAATACCTCGATTTGGTACTTGAAACCAATCGACATCTTAATCTTACCGCCATTACCAATCCCGCTGAGGCATACGTTCGCCATGTCGAGGATTCATTGGCGTTGCTTGATGTGTGTGATTTTAATGGCAAGCGGATCATTGACGTTGGCGCAGGCGGCGGGTTTCCCGGAATGCCGTTGGCGATTGCTTGTCCTGGTGCGCATTTGACGTTGCTGGACGCGACGCGCAAGAAAGTCGATTTTTTGCGCCATGCTGTTGAAACGCTGGGGCTGGCTAATGTCGATTGCCTCCACGCGCGCGGTGAGGAAGCTGCCACTAAGCCCCCGCGGCGCGAAAGTTACGACATCTCGGTCAGCCGCGGTGTGGCGCGACTTGATGTGTTGGCCGAGCTATGTCTGCCTTTTGTAAAAGTCGGCGGCGTATTTATCGCAATGAAGCAGGATGGCAGTGAGGCGGCAGAAGCGTTTGAAATAGTTGAGGCGTTGGGCGGCAATATGCGGGATGCCCGGGGACGCACCCCTTACACACTGAGTGACGGCACAAAGCATATGTTTATCATCATTGAAAAAATCGCGGCAACGCCGACGAAATATCCGCGCCGTTGGGCAAAAATGAACGGAAAACCATAAAGGGCTAGACAAACGGTAAAGTATTTGATATAATGGCTAAGTTGTGTACAAACCTTTAATTTTTGGAGAACAGCACATGAAGAGCCCACTCAAACACTTTATTCTTATCACAATTATCGTATGGCTGATTGCCATGACAATTATTGCTATCGTATGGCTCAATCGCAGCAATGACGCTCCTGCAGAAGACCTTCGAATATGCGTGCCACAGCCCACTGAAACGGCGATGCCCACAGAAATGGCACCACCCACACAAGGCTATGGTGAGCAGCCGACTGATTGGGAAGGCGCATTAGAGGCGTTTTTGGCGGAATTTTTGCCGCTCTTCCATTACCCTGACAATTGCGATTCCTATGAAAATTGACAGGATACGAGATGGCGCGGATTTGTTGCTTTCATTTTGTCCTTTGATGGTTGGACAGGAGTATTTTTATAACCATATCACGGGCGAACATTTCTCGACAGGCTATGGCGGCAGATTGAGCCGATGGAAACATTACAAACACAGTTGATTGAACGCATTACGGCGCAGCTGCGGGCGGCAGGACGTATACAATAATAAGCGTTGAACAGCAAAAAATCCGTGTTATGCACGGATTTTTTTGAAACTTTTTCTATCAACCGTGCCATTACATCATCGAAAGGGTGAAATTTGATGCTCGATTTGGTCACCGCACGTTTTAACGAAATTTATGACGCTACATATACATCGGTGACGAGATTAATTGCGTCCAAGTGCCGCAATATTCACGACATCGGCGATTTGGTGCAGGAGACGTACATAGAGCTGTATCAAATCTTGCGCCGACACGGCGTTGAATATGTGCGCCATGACAAGGGGCTGGCGATGAAACTCGCGCGGCGCAAAGTCGCCAAGCATTACGCCAAGTCTAAGAAGCAGCCTGACGTCATGCCGTTGGACGAGCAAACGGAGGTTGATGCCAACCTTGACGCGCTGTTGACCGAGGACTTTGCCGTCAATCAAGCCATGGCGGCACAGGCACGTGACATTTTGCGCCAGCAGGACGACGTAACGCAGAAAATTTTCGCACTCTTCTACGATGTTGAGCTGACCATTCCGCAAATCGCCAAAACGCTTAGCGTGAGCCAATCGAACGTCAAAAACAAGCTGTACCGTACGCTGAAAACCTTGCGTGCATTGTTGGAGGGCTGAGTATGAAAAATTTTATCAAGTCGCTTGTCCGCGAGGAGCTTCTGGATAAGGAGAAAATTCGCGAAAATGTTGTGGGGCAACAAACTCCTACCCTCCTTCGCAAAGAGGACGGCGGCACAACGGCAGATGGTTTTCTCGTCCGCAAGCGATATGTGCTTACCGCCATCGCTGCGTGTTTGCTGCTTGCCATTGCTTTGCCATTTGCACTGCCGTTGTTTTTTATCGACGCGCCGCCGGCGCAAGAGCCGGTTGAGCCTTGGGATTCACCACAATATTATATCACGGCCATTTCAGCACAACACAACAGTGCCCTTGCCCTTCGCAACGACGGCACGGTCTGGCGTTGGTGGAACTCTCCCGACAGCGACCAACCGCCGCAACAACTCCGAGGATTCTATGACATCATCGCCATTGGTCAGCCTTCCCCCCGCGCTATCTATGCACTGCGAAGCGACGGCACGGTTTGGTATCGGGAAAATATTGCTGTTCATCCCACCAACGCGAATGAAAACGAAGATTTGCTCAACCCACTGCCCGTGCAAGTGCCCGAACTCAGTAACATTGCGGCTATTGCAGCAGGGGGCGACCATCTTTTAGCTTTGCGCGATGACGGCACAGTCTGGGCATGGGGACAAAACGGCTACGGACAGCTGGGCAGCGGCACGACCGGCACAAGGCGGCATATAACAAAAGAGAACTGGCAGCCCCCCGTGCAGGTACTGCACTTAAACAACGTCACAGCGGTTGCCGCAAGCGGCGACCACAGCATGGCGCTTGATGCCGACGGCAAGGTCTGGACATGGGGCGTGCAGGCCGATGGCGTTAGCACCACGCAATTCGATGTTTTTGATGAACCGGTGCAAGTGCCGGAGCTATACAGCGTTGTTTCCATTGCTTCGAGCAGCCGCCATGCCGCGATTTTATCCGACGGTACGACGTGGGAGTGGGGCTTTCACTCCTCCCAAGGCGTGAGTCTTTCACTTTTTAGAAGCCAACGTACGCCGGTACAATTTGGTCTAGATAACATTATCGCCATTGTACCGGAATTGCTATCCACCACAGCACTGCGCGACGACGGCACAGTGTGGTCAATGGACAGGCACCAAAACGGCCTTGATGACACACCCATCATTCTCCAAATACCAAATCTTGACAACATCGTCGCCATTTCCGACTGCTTGGCATTACGCAAGGATGGTACGGTTTGGGGTTGGTCTACGACTTCAAGCCCGCCCATCCGCGTTATCTTCCCGTGGGAGACAGCTACTCCTGCGCCGCCGGGGCATTATATCGCTGCTGTTTCCGCAGGTTCGACACACAATTTGGCAATTGACCACAATGGTAATGTTTGGGAGTGGCGCAACGACGGTACTACACCTGTGCAAATACAGGGCTTGAATAATATCGTCGATGTCGGCACAGGCACGGAGTATAATATGGCCATTCGTCAGGATGGCGCGATCTTTATTTGGGGCGCACGTCAGCCGGAGCCTATCCAATTACCTGATTTGCCCGATGCGTCAATCGTCGGCAACGATTTTATAACACCATCTATCGTCGACAGCAACGGCAGATTGCGTTTCTTTGTGCGGGACGTCAACCGCGCCGGACGCGAATTTTATCGATGGGAATATAACGACATCTTTAACTTATCTGGCATTGTGGCCTATGGCTTTGGCGCTATTTCAACCAATACGACGCCTGTGCATACATTTAACATTTGGCTTCGTGACGATGGCACGATTTGGGAACATATAATGCCTGCTCCTTCGCTGGTTGCCTCATCTTATTTGGGGCGTCCCGAACGAATTCACGGCATCGACAACGCCGCTGACATGACAATTGCCGGTGATGGCTCCGTCGTAATTCTCCGCAGCGACGGCACAGTTTGGGTGCGCGTTGACGGTAGGTTTATAGAGCTTCCCGGTATTGGTGACGCCGCGGCGTTGTCGTCCTATTTTATCCTCAACGCCGACGGCACGGTGTGGGCGTGGCCTATGCTCGCCGGTCTATCCTCTAATTCTACACTTAGCGACCTCGCGTTTGCGTTCCGCCCGGCGTATGAGAATCCGACGCTTTATGAGCTTACAAACATCACTGCTATTTCAGCCAGCAACGCACATCTTCTCGCGCTCCGCGATGACGGCAGTGTATGGCAGTGGTCGCCGTCAAGCGGCGCACCGATACAGGTTGTTTTCCCGTGGGAAATGGCTGATAAGCCTGAGGCCGTTGATTCTGAGCCGCCCGCGGCGGAAGATAATCCCGTCGACTCCCAACCGTTGGCGACACAAACGCTTGCTGATTTAGACCGCAAGCGCACAGTGGAAGAATTGGAAATCGGAGCGTTGATTTCGGCGGCGCAAATATTGCGCCAGGACTTGCTTTGGCCGAGGCGATTGAGCCGCCAAATATACAGAGGCGCTGACGGCGAGTGGATTACCGTTGACGTTGGGCACGCCCCGCCGGCTGATTCTGAGTGGCGCACACCATTTATCATATCATACGCTCGCATCAACCCCAACAGCGGGTTTAGAAGCATCGCCGATGTGCGCGGTGAATTGCTGCGCTACTACGAGCCGAATTTTCTTGATGCGTTATTCTTCACGTGGGACGACATACCGCTATTGATTGAGCGTGACGGCTATCTCTATACACTTCTTATCGAATCATGCGAAGCCAACTACACCGTGTTTTGGGACAGTGCCGTTCATGCCATTGTCGAACAAGATGACAGACGCACTGTTGTTGAGTCATGGGCACCAATGATTGACGGCGGCATTCCCTACTTTGTTTTTTCACGTTTTACGGTTGAAAACGGCTTAATCGTAAGCCACGAAAATCTGCGTTCTCCGACCAACGGCACCATCTTTGCTTCCTGTTTTGGCGATCATTGGGGGTGCGTCAACCATGGCGGCGGTATTCTTGCCAGCTTAGATGGCACGTTGTTTGACGCCTATCTTGGCGAAGACGCTGTGGAGAGATTTTTGGCATATGACTTCGCCCGTGATAGGCCGTTGCGTCACGAGTTTCCCGTTCTCGTGCGGATGATCCAATATTTTAACATTTCGCACGCAACATTTACCGAGATGGCCACACAGCACAACGCACGGCTCGTCGAGCTTCGCGCCGAATGGCGTGACCCTCCGCCTGAACGACATGAGTTGCTCAACGCCGATATTATTTTCACCTTTAATGCCGCGATTATCGGCGAATATTATTGCAGTCCGTGGGCGCGCGCACATCTTCTTGTGCAGGCACAAAGCGACATCTCATCGGATTGGGCCGCGCGAGAAGAACTTGCCGGAGAACTACTCCCGCAAATCATTTCCGACCATACTGAGCGGCAAAATGAACTGCATCGACAGGCCTTAGAAATGCTGCCACGCTAGCAAAAAAAGACCGCCGAGGGCGGTCTTTTACCTTGCCAAATATACCATCAATGCCGTAATATCAGCGGGGTTGACACCTGACAAGCGTGACGCTTGCCCCAATGTTAGAGGCTTGGCAGCAGCTAACTTCTGCCGCGCCTCCCAGCGCACGCCGCCCAACGCCATGTAGTCGAGATCTTCGGGCAATTTGACATCCTCCATCTGGCGGAATGCCTCGATTTGCGCCTGCTGTCGCTTGAGGTATCCCTCGTATTTGACAGCGATTTCAACTTGTTCGGCGATCACAGGCAATATATCTTGCGGGCGCTCGGTGTCCACAGCCGCAAGCATCTGATACGTGATGCCGGGACGTTTGAGCAAGTCGGCGAGCCGTATGCCTGTCGTTTTAGGCGGTGCGTCAATAGCGGCAAGTAAAGCATTCAACGCTTCGGACGGTGCAACATGTGTTGTTTCGAGGCGTTTTTGTTCGGCAGCAGCAGCGGCATATTTTGCCTGCACAGCTTGCAGCCGTTCGCCTGAAATCAAGCCAACAGCGTGGCCGATGTGCGTCAAACGCTGGTCGGCGTTGTCTTGTCGCAACAGCAGGCGATATTCGGCACGTGAAGTCAGCATGCGATAGGGTTCGTTTGTGCCTTTGTGCACCAAGTCGTCAATCAAGATACCAAGGTATGAACCGGCGCGATCGAGCGTGACAGGCGCTTTTCCCTGCACGGCCAGCGCGGCGTTGACGCCTGCTGCCAGCCCTAACGCCGCTGCTTCTTCGTAGCCCGATGTGCCGCAGATTTGCCCCGCGGCATAGAGCCCTCGCACTTGGCGACATTCCAGTGACGGCAGCAAGCAAGTCGGATCGAAGCACTCGTACTCGATAGCATACGCCGGACGCGTCATGACAGCGTTTTCCAAGCCGAGAATCGATTGCAATACAAGCTCTTGTACATCTTCCGGCATAGATGACGACAGGCCTTGCAAGTATAGCTCATCGGTATCCAGTCCCATCGGCTCAACGAAAACGGGATGCCGCTCCTTGTCGGCAAACCGCACAATCTTGTCCTCCACTGACGGGCAATACCGTGCGCCCACACCTTCAATTTCACCCGAATACATGGGTGAGCGATGCAAATTTTGTCGCAGAATATCGTGTGTTTGTTGATTCGTATGCGTGACATAGCAGCAGGCTTTTGGCGAACGGGTCGCTTCATTTTGATAGGAGAAGGCGGGCAAATTTGGCTCATCGGGTTGCCGCTCCATTGCGGTAAAATCAACGGTATTGGCGTTGACACGCGGCGGCGTACCTGTCTTGAAGCGTTGCAGGGGCAAACCTAAGCGCTGCAGGCAATCGGCTAAAGCGTTGGCGTTGTGCAGGCCGTCGGGGCCGGACTCTCTGGCATTTTCGCCCGTGATGATACGTGATTTGAGATACGTTCCCGTGCAGAGAATGACTTTTTGAACAGTGTATGTCCGCCCAAGTGCCGTGACTACACCGGCGACTTGTCCATGTTCAACAATAATATCAACGATTTCGCCTTGTTTCAGCGTTACGTTAGGCGTCGATTCTAAGGTGTGCTTAACGATTGCCATGTATTGCCGTCTATCAACTTGCGCACGCAAAGCGTGTACGGCAGGACCTTTGCCAACGTTGAGCATACGCGCCGTGATGACGCATTGGTCGGCAATCTTTGCCATCTCACCACCCAGTGCGTCGATTTCACGAACGAGATGGCTTTTGGCACTGCCGCCGATAGCGGGATTACAGGGCAAATTGCCGACAGCATCTAAGTGCATGGCAAAAATAACAGCGCGCAAACCCATGCGCGCCGCCGCGAGGGCCGCTTCAATGCCGGCATGTCCGCCGCCGACAACGGCTATATCAAATATTGAATTGTTATCTGCCATCTTTCAACCAAGCCTCTGTAACCATTGCCGCTAACGCCGTTTTGGCATCAACGATTTCGCCATTGACGACCATGTCAATCAATTTTGCTAGCGGCATTTTGACGATTTCTAAAAATTCGTCCTCTTCGGGTTGCAGGCTGACAAAGGTCAAATCCCGCGCCAAATAGAGATGCAATTTCTCTGTACAATACCCCATCGTCGGGTACATCACGGACAGCAACTCAAAACGGCCCGCTGTAAAACCCACTTCTTCGCGCAGCTCTTTCCGCCCGCACTCTTCCGGCGTTTCGCCGATTTCCAGCTTGCCGGCCGGGATTTCGAGCAGCACCTGGTTTCCGGCATAGCGGAATTGCTTAACAAGCGTCACGTTACCGTCCTCATCCAACGGCAAAATTGCCACGCCGCCGGGATGGACAACAACTTCGCGTTCGGCAGCGTTACCATTGGGCAGCCGCACGGTGTCGCGGCGGACGTTAACGATAATGCCGCTATACGCGGTCGATTGCGTGATAGCTTGTTCGTGCAACTGCATGGATTCCCTCCTAAGGATATAAAAACGATTCATTGCTCTACACAGTATAGCAGATTTTGCCTCGATTGACAACTACACAAATGTGCTGTATAATAAATTGTTTTTTATTCAAAACGCGCACAATTGGGGGGATTTTTATGAAAAAGATACTTTCCATAAGCACAGCCGCCCTCATGCTTTCCGCTTTGTTCATGATTTTTGCCGGTTGCAGCGGCAGCAACGCAACCTTGGTCGGCACATGGGAAGGCGAAGAGTTCCCTGTTTAGAATTTGTCTATAGGCAAAAAGCTCTGCTATAGGCAGAGCTTTTTTTTGCAGGACGCTCGGCGTGCGTCCCCTATAGTGGGATTGCACTAATTTTTATCAGCAAGGCCCCATCGTCATCGTCCGCCGTGCGGTTGCGTTGACGCGCACCGCATTTTACGCATTGATGCACAAGCACCGCACCTTTTTTGCCATGTGGGTCAAGTCCGACGGGACGCATTAGGCCACCGCAGGTATTGGCACGGTCGCCGGGGTTGATGTCGACGTGCAGTGAATGTAAACAGCGCGGACAGTGATTGCGAGAGGTATATCCCAACGGCATAACGTCTGCATTACAATGCCGGCAAATAAAATTGTTATCATTTTTGGTGAAATTTTTCATAATTGTGCATAGGGGTGACCGAGGGCCGGTCGCCCCTATAAAAGTTATTTACGAATACGACGGCAAATATCCGCCCTTGCCGAGCAAGCCGTGCGCTTCAATCAAATCATCACACATTGCCACAATGTCGTCAATCGACAGCTCAGCCGAAGTGTGCGGATCCAGCATCGCAGCTTGATAGATGGCATCTTTGCGTTTGCTGACGTGCGCTTCGATTGTCATGAGCTGCGGATTGATGTTGGTGCGGTTGATGGCCGCCAGTTGCTCCGGCAAATCGCCGACATAGCACCCATTAACACCCGATGCATCGACCAAACACGGCACTTCGACACAGGCATTAGACGGCAGATTGGTAATCAAACCAGTATTGAGCACATTGCCGCCGATTTTATACGGTTTATTTTCGACCATGGCCTCCATAATGTACGAGGCATATTCGCCTGAGCGTGTGTGTGTCAGATTTTTGTCGTTGACTAAGCGATCGCGCAATTCGTTCCAACCGGCAATTTGGTTGACACAGCGACGCGGATACTCGTCAAGGGGAATATTAAACCGCTCGATAAGTTCAGGATACTTCTCTTTGATAAAATACGGCAGATATTCTGACATATGCTCACTCGACTCGGTGACGTAATAGCCAAACCACTTCATCATTTCGAAGCGCACCATGTCGTGATGCTTTTCGCCGCTTGCGTTCTTCTCAGCGGCGCGTTTACGCGCTTCGGGGTAAAGGTCCTCGCCATTGCGCTTCATTTCCAATAGCCAGCCTTGGTGATTGATGCCGGCAATCTTACTCTGTACGTTGTCGTTAGGCATACCCAGCGATTGCAGCAATCCTTCGGCACACCATTGCACACTGTGGCAGAGACCGACAGTTTTAATCGGCGTGTAGCGCTGCATGAACCCCGTCAGCATAGCCATGGGGTTGGTGTAATTCAAGAACCACGCGTCAGGGCAGGCTTTTTCCATGTCCTCGGCAAAGTCTTGAAACACCGGCAGCGTCCGCAGAGTACGGAAAATACCGCCAATGCCCAGTGTGTCAGCGATTGTTTGACGTAAGCCGTACTTCTTGGGAATGTCGAAGTCAATGACTGTTGATGGTTCATAGCCACCAACTTGAATAGCGTTGACGACGAAATCTGCCCCGTCAAGAGCTGCTAAGCGGTCAGTATATGACGTAATTTTGGCACGGTTTTCATTACACGTACCGTTGATGGCACTGAGGATTGTCTCAGAGTCTTTCAGCCGCACCGGGTCGATGTCGAACAACGCGATGTCGGCATTTTGCAACGACGGTGCGAGCATGGAGTCGCCCAAGACGTTGCGCGCGAAGATGGTGCTGCCTGCACCCATGAACGTGATTTTTGGCATGATGGTTCTCCTCATTTTTAATTTGTTTTATGAAATTATTTTTTTGCCTGATAAGTTGCTATATCCGCCAGCGCGGCCTTAACGTCGTCTAAGCTTGGATTGACGACACCCACACCGTTTTTCAACCAATAGTGCATAAAACGAACAGGCCCGCCAATGCCGTCATTTCCTGTGTCCGGCAGCTTGCCAAACTTTAAGCAACGACGACACCCGCCGCAGTTCGGCGTCTCAATCGGGCGAAATGTAAGCAACTCACCACAAATCGTGCGGCCGGGACACAGCGTATAGCCATATTGTTCAGCATTGTCATGCAGCCACACGGCGATTTTTCCGGTCTCGTCGTCAAAAGCATCAAACTCAACTTGAAAATTATCGTTATATTGTAAAGATGCCTCTAAGTATCGATGGCTAAATAAGGCGTGACGCTGCATGACTTGGATAGGACAACCGCCTGTCTTGCGCATCTCGCCGCAATTGGGGCAACATTTGCACATAGCCGCCTCGTATCGCACACAGTATGCCTTAAGTACGTTGATAACATGGGGATTATCGGGAAAACGCACTTTGAACCGCTCCGTTAGCGCCATCCTGGGTGAATAATTTTCAAACTCAAATCCCAGCGACTGCAGCTGCGTCATTAAGGCAGGTATTTGTCGCCGATTTTTCGTCATGCCTTTGAAGTATTCATTCAATACTTCCAATTCGCTGCCATGACGATTGGCTGCACAGCCCAAGGTCACCAGCACATCACTCACGCGACACTGCAAGTTCTTTTCAGTGGTCTGCTTTCCGGGGAATCCCCACGCAAAAGCGTCAAATTCAATGTCCAAATACGCGCCCACCAGTACGCCTTGCAATGCGGCAAATGCGTTGACAAATTCTTGGTTAGACAAATCGGCTGCATCCAACCATCGTTGGTCGATAACGGCATCATCGGGGATAAACGTCATCATCTCCCGCAGATTTGCGACGATCCGGCTTGCCTTTTGCTGCCAATATTGGGCGTTGTGTCGACGCAACTCATTGATGAACGCATGAGTTTGTCCATCGGCGGGGTCCAACTCAAAATATTCCAGTAACTGTGCAAAAAACTTGCAAGCGTGTTCGTCCATCCAACGATGAAGTCCGTGATACGTGCCAAAACCGCCATCGACAATGCGCTTAGTCGTACGCGCTACCACAGTCGATAATTCATGCGCGGTGACAACGCCGCCTTCGCACAAGTCGTTGACTGTCACGCTCATCTCACGGCACAGCCAAATGTGACGACGTTGCATTTCCTTGTCGCCGGTATAGCCGATTTGCGTCAAGTATTCAAGAAACGAAGTAACGTCTATCATATGGCCTCCCCAAATACCCTGACCCGCTCAATGCCGATGCATTTTTTGCTCTCTGTGTCAACGCTGAACACCGCACCCTCGACAACCGTCGCACCGCTCTGCGGCGACGTATACCGCTCCGGCATTTTTCCTAAATATCGATTGAGAGATTGGTGTGGCTTAACGCCTAAAATTGAGTCGTAGGCTCCCGTCATGCCGATGTCGGTAATAGCGCCCATCCCGTTGGGGAAGACGCGCTCGTCAGACGTCTGCACATGGGTATGCGTGCCATACAGCGCAACAACGCGGCTGTCCAAGCCATCCAGGTGATATGCCATCGCCATTTTTTCGCTGGTGGCTTCGGCATGAAATTCCACGACAACTATATCGGCATTCGACTGCGCCAACTGCGCCTCGGCGGCCAAAAATGGGTTGTCAAAATTGTGTTCCATGTAGCAGCGCCCAATCAGACACATCACACCAACCGTTACGCTGCGGCAGGGAAGTTCAATATATCCGCCGCCCGGCGCATGTTTGGTGAGGTTTAGCGGGCGCAGAATGCGTTCATCTTTGTCCAGCACACTTGCAATCTGCCCGCGACCAAACGCATGGTTGCCCAGCGTAACGACGTGCGCGCCCATCATAAAAATACGTTCGGCCTGCAATGGTGTAAGTCCGATAACATCAGCATTCTCGCCATTGACGACAATCAAATCGGGCTTATGTGTTTGTATAAGTTTCGGCAGCGCTTGACTCAGCGCAATGAGTCCGATTTCGCCACAAACGTCGCCGATGGTTAAAAGCTTCATATTTCACACCCTTTTTCAATCGTAGGGGCACACACAGTGCGCCCCTAAAATATAAAACTCTCCATTACTTGGCCGTTCTCGATCTGTCACGCCTCACGATACCGCCTACCGGGCACCTCTATTTGGCAATCGCAGTATGCCTCGTCTCGCGGATAACATGCACTTTAATTTGGCCCGGATATTGCATATCGGCCTCAATTTTCTGTGTCATTTCATGGGCCAGCAGAGTCATTTGATCATCATTGATTTCTTCGGGCTTGACCACCACACGAATCTCACGCCCCGCTTGCACGGCAAAGGCACGCTCCACGCCGCCAAATCCGGTCGCGATTTCTTCCAGTTTTTCCAAGCGTTTGATGTAGTGCTCCAAGTTCTCGCGCCGAGCGCCCGGACGCGCTGCGCTGATGGCATCGGCCGCCTGCACAAGTGCTGCGATAACGGTCTTAGTTTCCACGTCACCGTGGTGTGACTCGATAGCATGAATGACCTCGTAGCCCTCGCGGTGCTTCTTGGCCAACTCAACACCCAGTGCTGTGTGTGTGCCTTCCATTTCTCGGTCAACAGCTTTGCCAATATCATGCAATAAGCCGGCGCGGCGAGCGACGACGGCGTCGGCGCCGATTTCGGTTGCCAAGTGCCCCGCCAACTGTGATACTTCGATGGAGTGCTGTAACACATTTTGTCCGTAGCTAGTACGGTAGTGCATGCGCCCGAGCAGCTTGACCAATTCCGAGCGAATGCCGTGTACGCCGGTCTCAAAGATGGCGCGTTCGCCCTCGCGCTTGATGACATTGTCAACGTCGCGCTGTGCCTTTTCGACCATTTCCTCAATGCGTGTCGGGTGGATGCGCCCGTCAAGAATCAATTTCTCCAAAGCGACACGCGCAACTTCACGGCGTACCGGGTCAAAGCTTGACAATGTAATGGCTTCCGGCGTATCGTCGATAATCATATCAACGCCTGTCAGTGTTTCCAACGTGCGAATGTTGCGCCCCTCGCGCCCGATAATGCGCCCTTTCATCTCATCGCTCGGCAAATTAACAACGCTGACCGTTGCTTCGGTCACATGGTCGGCCGCGCAACGCTGGATGGCTGAACCGATAATTTCACGCGCTTTTTGGTCGCTCTCCTCGCGTGTGCGTGATTCGAATTCCTTGACCTTGATGGCTGACGCGCGCTCCAATTCCGCCTCCAAATTTTGCAGCAAGTGCGCTCGCGCCTCATCAGCCGTCATGCCGGAAATGCGTTCCAGCACTTCGATTTGCGCTTGTTTCATTTTGACTGTCTCGTCGCGCAGCTCCTCAACAGCCTTCAATTTCTCATTGTATTGCTCATCTTTGGCTTCCAGTGTGTCTTGCTTTTTTTCCAGCTTGCTCTCTTTACTTTGCAGATTACGCTCTTGTGCCACAATATCCTTGCGACGCTCTTTGATTTCGCGGTCCAATTCGTTTCTGTCGCGTAAAATTTCCTCTTTTGCTTCCAGTAATGTCTCGCGTTTTTTTGACTCGGCATCCTTGATAGCGTCGTTGACTATGCGTTTCGATTCTTCTTCGGCACTGGCAATTTCTTTTTCGGCAACGTTTTTACGATATACAATCCCGGTAATCACGCCGATTACAAAACAGGCAAACAATCCCAACGCGCCCAGCACGACTTGTAAAATACTCATCTGTAGCTCTCCTTTATATTAAGTGCCTATTATGGCACATTAAAGTTTATTGTAGCGGGTATATCGATATTTGTCAAGGGAAACTCTTGATTTTTTGTAAATTTTTTATCGTGTGTTATTGCAGACAGCCAACAGGGACGACAATCAGCCGCCCCTGTGTTGTGATGTGTTATTCGAAAAGTCTTATCATTCAATAAAATCTTTTCGATAACCTATTTGATGATAGCCTTTTACTTGACAGAAATCTTCAAAAACAGTAAAAACTTTATAGCCTTGGCTTTCGTAAAACTTAGGGTTGACAAAACCTGTTGTCCATGTCCATATGTGTTCCATACCTATTGATTTGACCCTGTCTTCTAACAGCTTCAACAGCTTCGCGCCCAATCCCTGCCGTCTATAATCCTCATGTACCCACATATCGCTTAAATAAAACCATTTATGGTTCGTAACCCCAGAAGCAAAGCCGATGATAACACCATTTTCTTCTGCAATAAACTGATATCTTCTTTGATTATTCGGCGGCACGCCATCTTGTATCTCAATTTTTTTGAAGTCATCATAAATATTGTTGAGTTCTTTTTTTGAAATATCCCTATCTGATCTGTCCGTTATCTTCATGCGACCTCCTATACAGTGCATTTTTCGCCGTTCTTGAGAAAGCAAATCAGGGTACTTTTTAATCGCAAGTCACTGACAACACTACATCAACTCCAATGGCACATCTCCTTCCGGCAAATGTTCAATGCCTCGCAGCTTGCGCTCAATGGCGCGGCTGCGCACGCCGATGAGTTTCTCCAGCTCATCGCCTGTTTGGCGCAGTTTGTCCTGTGCCTTAGTTAAAATAATGTTGAAGTTCTCAAACTCACTTTTAACTTCGCCCAATTTCGTCCATACTTCGCCTGAACGCTTTTGAATGGCCAGTGTGCGGAACCCCATTTGCAGACTGTTGAGCAACGCTGCCATTGTTGTCGGGCCGGCGATGATAATTTTGTGCGCCGCTTGCAGTTCAGCCGCTATATTGAGGCGCAAAACCTCAGCATACAGTCCCTCACTCGGCAAGAACAGCACAGCAAAGTCGGTCGTCATTGGCGGTGCAATGTACTTGTCTTTGATGTCCTTAGCCGATTTTTTAAGCATGGCACGCAGCTCCGCCGCTGGCACACTCGTATCACCACCTGTTTCGTAGGCTTCGAGCAGGCGGTTGTAAGGGTCAATGGGAAATTTCGCGTCAATCGGCAGCCAAACCGGAGCATCACCTTCACCCGGCAACCGCACGGCAAACTCCACACGCTCGGCCGTGCCTGTCGTTGTAACATTTTCGGCATACTGCTCAGGCGCCATAATCTGCTCTAAAATGGCAGCCAATTGTTGTTCGCCCAAGATGCCGCGTGTCTTGCTGCCACTTAACAGCTTCTTCAAATCGCCGACGCCAGTTGCCAGCGACTGCATTTCGCCTAAGCCTTTATAGACGGCTTCAAGCTGTTCGCTGACGCGTTTGAACGACTGCGCGATGCGCGCTTCCAACGTCGACTGCAATTTTTCATCTACCGTCATGCGCATTTGTTCCAACTTTTTCGCATTATCTTGCTGAATAGCCGACAATTTCTGCTCGACAGCGTCACGAATCATCTCGGTGCGGTTGGCGTTTTCGAGCAGCCGCGTCGACATGGTGCGCTCTAAGGCCTCTAAGCGCACATCTTGCGCCTGCGCCGACTGTGACAGCAAGCGCGCCTGACCGTCGTTGGATGCCGTGAACATGGCCTGCAAACTCGATTGCAGGCGGGCAAACTCTTTTTCAAAATCAGCGCCGTTTTCGCGCTTGCCAAGCTTGACCAAAACCAATATCACCAGCAGCAGCGTCAAGCCGGACAGCGCTAACGCAATTTCGACAATCATTCGTCCTCACCCAACAGCCCTGAACGCCGCACCAAAATGACAACCACCGGCACAAACGCCAGTTGCAGCGCGATGCCCGGCAAGCTCGGCTGGATGACGCCACGCCAGAAACCTTCCAGCGTAAAGGCTTGCCCCGCCGCACTGAACAGCGCAAATCGCGCCAACGCCGCCACAATGCGCCCACCGACTAACGCGCCGATCAACGCACCGTAGACATTCATCCGCCGAATAAGCAGCGCGCCGATAACAGCATAGGCCGCTAATTCAAACGCCATGCTCGAAGCCGTCGGCCACAGCGGCGGCATATTGGTCAACAATGATGATAAGATAGGCGTCGCCGCGCCGACAACCAGTCCCAGCCGCCAGCCACACAGCATGCCAACAAGCAAAATGGGGAAGTGCATAGGCAAGATTACCTGTCCCAAACCGTCGGTGTAGAAGTGGAAAATCGTGGGCAATATCAACCCGAGGATGAGGCATGCCACCGCAGTAATCAGTTTTGGTCTCGTGATGCTTTTTGTGATGGTGTTCATGTGTGTTTCTCCTTTATTGAATATATATTCCTATTATTTATAGCGTCCCCCACGCATCGTGACAAGTTTGTCCTTTATGGCGTCACACGCAAAAATCCCCAGCGCTCTTCGCCACCATCGATAATCGACGCCGCCATCAGCCCCTCGGATTTCCAGCGTACATTGTGAATGCGCGGATTAAGCGGGAAGGTATCGCCGTCAACGATAATAATATGCCAGTTGTCTTCCCAGTCGCCAACTGCCGCGACGCTTTCGGAAAAATGACTCATACCCCGCCATGGGTGTATGGGTTCGATAACGATATTGCCTTGGCTGTCAATCACACCGACAGCACTTTCGTTATCGCCGCTGAACTGTGTTACAAATGCCAAGCCCTCATGCATAAAATATATGGACAAGAACTGCGGCGCGAGAACTTGGTTGCCTTGCCTGTCATATAACCCCCACAAGCCGTCCTGTTGCACTGAAACCAGTTCCTTGGAAATCAATTGTATCGCCTCAAATCGCGGCTCAATAACGATATTTCCCTCATCATCAATCAGCCCAAAGACATCGCCATCATGCTCCCTCACAACTATCGACTTGTCGTCCAACGACGGCACAAACGCATCAAACCGTGACTCGATAATGACATGGCCGGTTGCATCGGCAAAACCCAAACGCCCGTCGTAAATCAACCCTATCAAGCCATTAAAATAACGGGATGCACCTTCGTAAACAGGCGACACAATCATATTGCCGCAGCGGTCAATAAGACCCCAGCCCATTGTGCTTCCGTCGCCCAGCAACACAGCAGCTGTGCCATGAAAAAAAGGGAACACCATATCGTACACCGGCGGAATGACTTGATTGGCGTCGGTATCAATAAACCCCCAGCGGTTACCTATGCGCACGGCAGCAAGCCCTTCTGAAAAAGATTGCACTGCGTCAAATTGTCCGACAAAATGCTCATTGCCGTAGCGATCGACAAAACCTTCGGTCTGTCGTCCTCCCTCACTCCAAAACGCCATCCGGGCCAAACCATCGTTAAATCCCTCTAAATCGTGATACATCGGTGGAATGATATAGTTGCCTTGCCGGTCAATCATGCCCCACAACAGACTGACACCCCTCTCGTCGTCAACTGCCACCAAGGCAATGCCGTCTTGAAAACCAAATATATGCCTATACTGCAGTGCGATGACTTCATTGCCGTTCCTGTCGATAATACCCCACAGCTCGCCGTGCCAACTATCGTCTTCAACATACACAGCGGCGAGCCCTTCAACAAAATCGGCGACACCGCTGTAGGTTGGCTGCACAACAAAGCGTGCGCGTGCGATCTCAGCTTCAGCAGGTGCAGCGCGGTTGCCAAACAGTAAAAATCCGCCTATGCCGACGATAAGCAAGCACAATGCGATACCCGCAGTGAGCAAGTGTCCTCCAGCAGACTTTTTACACAACGGCACGCCACACACTTCACAGAATGCATTTTCCGGCGACGATTTGGTTTTGCATCGTTTGCAAGTCATGTTATCACCTTCCGTTTGTTACTTAGTCACCACACTACGCGGACAAATCCCAATGCTCTTCATCGCCCCTTCAACATATCCTATAATTTTAATCATACCATAATTGCCCATCACCCGCAAGAACCTCTTTATTGTCACCCATTTTTATTTTATGGCTGACAATTTGCTTTCCTTATGATATACTCGCAACGATCATCTTGAAGGAGGCTATTCATGAACACTCGAAAAAATATCGCAAATCTCACCGCCGCCGCTATGTTCGTCGCCTTGATTACACTGGCCGGCGCGATCAGCATCCCCGTGCCGCCATCGCCCAGCCCTGTCAACTTTGTCGATATGTTTGTCATTTTAGCCGGTTTGTGCCTCGGCCTTAAATATGGGCTTGCGACTGTGGCAACGTATATTATTCTCGGCGCGATTGGGGTACCTGTCTTCTCGGGGCTGACAGGTGGTTGGGGCATTTTAATGACGGCACGCGGCGGTTTTATTTTTAGCTTTATCCCGGCGGTGATAGTTACAGGGGCAGCAAGCGGACGAAGGTCTGAAATGACAAACAACGCGCCTCAGAATCATCAACGGCGACTCGTCGCCACCGCCATCACTGCCGCTCTCGCCTACATCATCATCTTTGCCGGCGGCATGTTCTACGCTCGCTATCTTGCCACGCCCAATATTCAAAGCTGGTCGGCAGTGCTTTCTATGATGCTCGTGCCGTTTATCCCAGGCACAGTGTTAAAATTCGGTGTCATTTTGCTGCTGCAGCGGCATGTTATTACGCAGATTCAAGGTGGCCTTTCAGCCAAATAATCGCCGCACGGTAGCCATCGATGCCCTGCCCCGCAATGGTATGCACACAAGCCATGCCGGCATATGACACTTGCCTAAACGCTTCCCGCTTTGCAATATCGGAAATATGCACCTCAATGGCGGGGATCTCCGCCGCTGTCAATGCGTCAAGGATCGCTATACTCGTATGCGTATACGCTGCAGGGTTGATGACAATGCCGTCATATACACTTACCGCTGCTTGAATGGCATCGACAATAACACCCTCGTGATTGGACTGTATGATATCAACTTCAATACCCTCGCATGCGCATACTTCGCGCACTAGTGTTTCCAGCGCGGCATAATCGGCCTGCCCATAAATGTCGGGCTGCCGTTTGCCGAGTAGATTTAAATTAGGGCCGTTGATGACTAGGAATTTCATACGTTGCCTCCTGTAAAAATCTTTGCGTTTCATTTCTACATTTTACCGATTTACCCGAACAAAGCCCCAACGAATTTCATCATCTTTACGTACCGAAACAGTTATCAGCCCCCCGGATTTTGGACGCACTTCGCTGATATTTTTCCCAAGGGGAAATGCATCGCCGGAATAACCTCGTTGCCCCGTGCATCATGGAAAACACGCCCGCAAAACAGCCTCGGCTACGACCTCGCGCTTGCCGTCATTTTTAACTGTCGCGTTGGCAAATCGCCGATACATCGGCAAACGCTGACGGTGCAGTTGATAGATGTCTCCCTGCGACAGCGGACGGTCTTTACGCGCCAGCCAACTGACAGGACGTTCGAGGAAAACAATGACACCGTTTTGACGCAAATGTCGATAATTCTCCTCCCGCGTCACCACGCCACCGCCGGTGGCAATAACCAGACCTGTCTGCTTCCCAAACCGCGCCAGCACTTCAGTCTCACGCGCGCGGAAAGCATCCTCGCCCTCGCGCTGAATCATCTCGCCCGGCGTCATGCCGATGGCCTCGGTCACTTCGGTATCGGTGTCAATCAACGGCCGCCCTAACTGCTGGGCCAGGGTACGCGCAATGGTGCTCTTTCCACTGCCTGGCATACCAATGATAATGATATTCTGCGCCTTGATTTCCATGTCACGCAGCACAGCATCGACGGTTTCATTTGCAATACTCTGCTCCGTAAAAATCTCGGCTGCCCGCGCCGCCTGCCCAATAAGCATAGGCAGCCCGCCGCAAATATGTTGGATTTTCGCCACCTCAGCATCAAGCATCAATGCTGTCCGCGCAGGATTATATACTATGTCCAGCACCCCGCTTACATTTGGAAATTTTCGCATATCAACGGCCGCCGTGCCCACATTAGGATACATGCCAAGCGGCGTGGTATTGATAAGCACGTCGGCATTGGCATGGCGGCCAATATTTTCGTAGTTGTTCTCACCGCGACGTGAAATGGTCACCACTTCACGCGCACCGCAAAGCCGCAGCATATGGCTGACCGCCAAGCTACTGCCGCCGCTTCCCAGCACAAGAGCCTTGCTTCCGCTGACTGTCATGCCGCTTTTTTGCAGCATAAGAGCAAAACCGGCAGCATCGGTGTTGTCGCCATACAAACTGCCGTCAGCGCGGCGCACAATGGTGTTGACGCTGCCGATGGACTTGGCCGCCTTAGATAGCTCGTCGCAATACGACACAACAGCTTGTTTGTACGGAATGGTGACATTAATACCATGCCAATCGGCGCACTGCATAAAATTTTCCAAATCTCCCGGCTCGACTTCAAAAAGTTCATAGCTGTACGCACCGCTCAGTGCCGCATGAATTTGCGGCGAATAGCTATGCTTTAACGACTGCCCCAGCAGCCCAATGCGCAGATGATGGCGGTCGACCATTACAGCACCTCGATATAGCTGCCTAAATATTGGCACTCTTCGCAAATTTCCTGCAAGCTGTCGAGCAATTTGGCGAACTCATCGGCGTAAATCGATGTTTCCAAATCGAAATAGAACATAAAATCAAAATCACGGTCGGGTACGGGCCGCGATTCCAGTTTGTTGAGATTGATGCCCAGCGCGTAGAACCGTGCCAATGCTTTGTACAGCGAGCCCGGTTTATGCGACAACACCATCATAATACTGGTACGGTCGGCGCCCGGGTAGATTTCCAGCTTCTTGGAGATGCAAATAAATCGTGTGTAGTTGTTGCTACGATCTTGAATGTCGCGGGCAAGGCAATCGAGGTCATACAGCGCGATACAACTGTGCGAGCAGATAGCAGCAATATCACTGCGGCCAGAGTTCGCTACCGTTTCGGCGGCCGCAGCGGTGTTTTCGCAGCGTGTAATCTTAACGTCTTGCCCAAACTGCTCCAAAAATGCCGCGCACTGTGAAATGGCTTGCTCATGCGAGAAGATTTCACGAATGTCTTCACGCTTTACACCTTTCCGTACCACCAAGTTGTGGTCAACTTTCAGCCGCACACTGCGCACAATTTTGAAATCACGGTGCTTCATCAGGTCGTAAATTTTAGTCACCGAGCCGGCTGTGCTGTTCTCAATGGGCAGCAGGCCGTAATCGCAAAAGCCATTTTCAATGGCGGTAAAAACACTCTCAAAAGTTTTGAGATACTGAATCTCCGGTCGCTTAAACAGCCGCTCGGCCGCCATCTGCGAATATGCGCCCTCAACACCTTGACAGGCCACTGTTGCACTCTGCGGGAAGAGGTTTGGTGTGCTTTCAATGGCGCTCTGAATCTCCTTATACAACGGCGAATGCTCGACCCGCGTCGCACTCTGGTGCGCCCGCGAAATGTCGAACAGCGTATCATAGAGGATTTGCGCTGACGGCACCAATTCGGGCGCAACTTTTTCAGGCAACGCGCCGCGCTTGACATTCTCACGCTTTTTGTCCAACACCGTCAGCCCCTGCTCACGCTTGTACGCCGCGATGTCCGCCACCGTGTCCATACGCGCCGCGAACAGACTGAGCAATTCGTCGTCGATTTGATCGATTTTTCCTCTGAGTTGGTCTAGGTTTTTCATGTGTCGTTTCCTCCTCGTTGTCTCATTTTATGGATTATAGCACGCCGTCGGCGCGGAGTTGGGTGACAAAATCCCGGATTTGCTGTACAAGTGCTTGGTAAACAAACGGGCGCGCACGGTCAATTTCTGCTTCCGACGGTGGCGCGAATACTTCTTCCCCATCCACCCGTTCTGACGATATTTCCTCAAATAATTCGCTGGGACGGTTATAAAATACACCAACTACTATATCTTCATCATGTGCCGCCCACCAATTTCTGACCGCATCGGCAAAATCACCCCCGGCACTCACATATGTAATGCCAACATCTCTGTCAGCATCAAATAAATCCATGCCTTCAAGCGGCACGGCATCAAAGTTAAGCCCTGCTGTTTCGAGATGTGCGCGGATGATGTTTAACGCTTCTTGTTCGGTTAACTGCACAACATAATGAGGTATTGGTCCCCCGCCGCCATATGTAAACTGAACATCCCATTCCACTTCTAGTGCGCTGTAATCAACATAGCCAATATACGGTGGATCTATTTGCTCATCTCTGCTGCCCACACACCCTGTCAACACCGATAGTCCCAACACACCCGCACAAACAATCACCGCCGCATTCTTCTGCCAACGCGACGGCAATTTGTGCAGTTGCAATTTCCCCGCATCCAATGTCGGTAAACTCGGCGGCATGTAGCTTTTGAGAGGTTGTAAGTCGAATAACTCGTCCATCATTTTTCCTCCGTAATTTCCCTGCGCTTACGGCGCGGCATTCTGCATTAACATCGCATCCAGCACCGCCACTGCTGCCGCCGCCTCAACACAAGGCACCGCCCGCGGTACAATGCACGGGTCATGCCGCCCTTTGACGACAAGTGTTGTCGGCTCGTTTGTCATTACATTCACACTCTGCTGTGCCTTGGCAATCGACGGCGTAGGCTTAATTGCCACGCGGAATGTCAACGGCATACCCGATGTAATACCGCCCAGAATACCGCCGTGGTGGTTTGTCTGCGTCTTGATTGCGCCGTCATCACCCAAGATAAACAGGTCGTTGTGCTGGCTGCCGCACATCGCTGCCGCTGCAAAGCCTGTGCCGAATTCAATGCCGCGCACGGCAGGGATTCCAAAAATCAAACCGGCAATCTTGTTTTCCATGCCATCAAACATCGGCTCACCCAGCCCAACCGGCAATCCGTTGACAGTACATTCAATGACTCCACCGACCGAGTCGCCATCTTGCTTCGCGGCATCGACATCGCCCATCGCGACAATCTTGGCTTCAATCATAATACCCCGCCGTGCCAAAATTTGCAAACAAATGCCACCGGCAATACACAACGCTGCTGTCAGCCGCCCCGAAAAATGCCCACCACCGCTCACATCTTGATATCCACGATACTTGACATGCGCGGTAAAGTCGGCGTGCCCCGGGCGCGGTATGTTTCGCACGTTGTCATAATCCTGCGACCGCGTGTTTTCGTTGCGGATAATCGCCGCAATTGGCGCACCACACGTCTTGCCGTTAAGCAGCCCCGATAAAAATTCGGGCGTATCGCTCTCTTTGCGCGGCGTACTCCACGGCGATTTCCCCGGCGCACGGCGATCTAAAAACGCCTGCAAAGCTTGCAAATCAATGGCCTCGCCCGCCGGAACACCGTCTAATGTCATACCGATTGCTACGCCATGCGACTGTCCAAAAATAGATAGTGATAGGTTGTTTTTCCATGTACTACTCATATGTAACCTCTTTCCCCAGCCGCGCCAACTCCCTCCAAAACTGCGGATATGATTTTGCCACGGCCTCTGCACCCGTGATCGTAACTGCACCTTCACACGCTGCCGAAGCGATTCCTGCCATCATAGCAATGCGGTGGTCGCCCCATGCGTCAACCGTGCCATCTGTAAGACTCGGCACGCCAACAATTTCCAATCCATCGGGCAACTCCGTCACTTGTCCGCCCAAGGCGTTTAGCGTTGCCGCCGTCGACGCCAAACGATCAGATTCTTTCAGCCGCAATCGCGCGGCATTTTTAACCACCGTCACCCCATCACTTACCGCTGCAACGGCCGACAACACGGGAATCAGGTCGGGAATATCCGTTGCATCAATCGTCAAGGCGCGACGTGCGTGTTCTTTCGCCGTAATCCTTTCATCGCGCCACGACAGCCGCGCACCGATGCAAGCCAACAAGTCGGCCACACCGCGATCACCCTGACGGCTGTGCGCCTGCATCCCTGCCAAGCGAATATCCCCACCCGGCATCGCCCCCGCGCACAGCCAGAACGCAGCATTTGACCAATCACCCTCGGCTTGTACTTCATTTGAGCCGCCGTCGCCTGCGGGGCTTTTGAACACTTGCCTGCCACGAATATCATAGCAATTACCCGTCAATTTTGGGTTGCAATCAAATTGACGTAAAGCTTCCAGTGTCATTTCAATATAATCTTGCGACTCAATTGGCGGCACGATATCCAGCTTACTGTCACCATCCAGCAACGGCAAGGCAAGCAACAGCCCTGTAATATATTGTGAAGATACATCGCCCGGTAAGATATAGTGGCCAGCTTGTAGTTGCCCTTGGCAGCACAAAATATTCGGCTCCGGTCGGCTTATTTCTATCCCATGCGCTGACAACACGTCCTCTAATAGTTTCATAGGCCGCTGCGGCAGCCGTCCCGCCATGCGAAACTCGCTTGCCACGCCCAACGCACACACTACAGGCAACATAAACCGAAGTGTCGCACCACTTTCATGGACAGGCAACACAGCATGTTGTGGCAACTGGTTGCGATTGACGGGCATAACAGAAAACCCACCGTCTACCCGCTCAATCTCCGCACCCAGCGCCTGCAAGCAAGCACAGGTTGCCACGACATCTTCCGCCTCCGTTGCGCCCGAACGCACAAAGGTTTTCTCGTCCGCTAACGCTGCAACAATCAGCAACCTATGCAGATGCGACTTCGACGGTATAATCGTCACATCACCCGCGATTTTGCCCGGTTGTATCGTTACTGTCATAGCCCTAATGCCATCCAATCTTTTAATTTTTCGACAGAAATTTTTTGCAATTCACAATGCCCAAGTTTGCGCGGCACAACGATGGTAATGTCTCCGCCTGTCCGTTTTTTGTCATGCAATGCGGCATTTGCCAGCGCTTCGGCGGTATAGTCCGTTCGTACCGGCAAATCGAAACGTTCTAACAGCGCTTGCAGCACATCCACACATTCCACTGCACAAAACCCCTGTGCCACAGCCGCTTTCATTTCCACCACCATGCCAATCGCCACTGCATATCCGTGCGGTATGGCAAAATTGCTCAAATGCTCAATAGCATGCCCAACTGTATGTCCAAAATTCAACAACTGCCGTTCGCCGCGGTCAAACTCATCCCGCCGCACAATATCCCGCTTAATGGTCACACTTGCCGCGATGATTTCCTGCATTCTGCATTCTGCATTCTGCGTTACCTCCAGCAGCGCCGCGCTCGCAATCACCCCATGCTTAACAATCTCCGCCATGCCCTCATTATATATCCGCAACGGCAAGCTCTCAAGCACGTTCGGGTCACATAACACTGCGCTTGGTTGATAAAATGCGCCCGCCAAGTTTTTGCCCGCCGCAAGGTCAATAGCCGTCTTGCCGCCAACCGAAGAATCAACCATCGCCAGCAACGTCGTCGGCACTTGTATACAGGGAATTCCCCGTAAGTACGTCGCCGCGACGAACCCTGCCAAATCGCCCACCACGCCGCCGCCAAGCGCAACAATGACGTCACTGCGCGTGATTTTTTCACTTGCCAGCCATTCAAGCAAGGCGAGATATGTCGCGCCATTTTTAGACGCTTCACCTGCCACAAAGGCATGGTCAATCACGCCAAAGCCTACGGCTTCCAACGACTGTCGTACAGTTGACAAATGCAATGCGGCAACAGTCTTATCGGTAATCACCGCAACGCGCGCTGTCTCACAGCCAGCAGTCGCCTTAAGGTGCAAGACCCTGACTTGTTCACCGACATCGGCAAGCAACCCCTGTGCAATCAAAACATCGTAGCCTAGCACATTTACCCGCGTCATGGTCCATCTACCTCTTTCTTACGCCGTCTACCCTCTTCCAGCAACGCCCACAAACGCTTGCTGTCGCTCGCTTTCAGCGCGTCACGATACTGCTTCAAGCTGTAAATAAACTCGTCCATTTCATCCAGCAGCGCATCGCGATTTTCAACAAACAATTCGCTCCACATATCGGCATTCAGCCACGCTACACGCGACAAATCGCGATACGAACCCGCCGAATATCCCTTGTGCCGCGCGGCGGTGCGGCTCTTGATATAGGCGTTGGAGATAATATGCGGCATCTGCGAGGTAAAAGCGATGATCTCATCATGCTCCTCTGCCGTTGTCATCGATACGCGCCCAAACCCGATCGGTTTGAGCAGCCGGTTGACGCGTTCAAAGAGCTGAATATCCCCAAATGTAGGCGGCACAATAACCATCGGCGCATCGTCAAATAAATCTTCGCGGCTGTGTTTGAACCCCGACTGATGCGTGCCCGCCATCGGGTGACCCCCGACAAAGACAAAGCCATGCGCCGCTGCCACAGGGAAAAGCGCGTCGCAAATCCGCTTTTTCGTGCCCGTACAGTCAATCACGACCGCGTCTTTGGCGATTTTCGCCGCCTTCGCCGTCACCCAGTCAATCACGCCTTGCGGATACGTCGCCAGCAAAAGCAATTCACATTGCGCTATATTCTCATCTGTCAATTCTTCATCAACCGCCTGCGCCAAACGGGCAAACTCCATAATAGACGTATCTCTGTCTGCGCCAAGCACACGCACGCCGTCCACGCGCTGATACGCCTTAGCAAGCGACCCGCCGATTAAGCCTAAGCCGACTATACCGATGGTTTGTGGTTTGGTCATGAATTGCCTCCTTGTGTGTAGTGGTAAATGTTTATACTGTTTGCTCTTTAGGAAGTACAAAAGCGTATGAAAAATTAAATATAAAATGCAGGATAAAGGGAAGAATCAAGCTACCAGTAACCAAAAATAAACCCATGAAACCCGCACCAGTTGCCCCAGTCATTACAACACCACTCAAGCCCTGATAAAGATGTCCCATTCCGAATATCGCACTCGGAATTAAAACAACAAGTAATATGGGGATGTCTGGAATGATTGCGAGTAGAAGAAATGTCAGAAAACCCCGAAAGATAATTTCCTCGCAAATGGCGGCACTAAAACACATCAAAGAAAACATCTGTCTTTCTTTTTTTGTTCGTGGAATAAGTGAACCTGCACCACTATCTGCCATATCATTTTTCATTTCGTCTCTGAATGTTTTGCTTGTAAGCGAACGTATTAACAAGTGCAAGTGATATATGAGCATTACGGCGCATACACCAAGAGAAATTGAGGTGAACCAAATATTATAGCTGAAACTCATTGTTGTAAACCCTAGGTCGGCAAGGTTAATGCCACCTACAATGCTCATGATAAAAACTGCGATTGTCATACTCCATAACCTTACAATTCCCGCAAAATATTTCTTATTCCGCATTTTTTCAGTGACAATAGCATCCTGCGATTTTTTATCTTTGACTACTCTGGAAATTGATACAACAAACGTAATTGTAATTACAAAAAGAAGAAATACAACGTACATCACAAGCCTCCACAAAATATAAATTCGCTACATCGCCGCCCTAATCTTAAAAATTGTCTTAGCCGCCTCGTCAAACTGCTCGGGCGTCAGCGATTGCGCGCCGTCACACAGTGCGTTGGGTGGGTCGTTGTGCACTTCAATCATAATGCCGTCGGCACCCGCCGCAACAGCCGCTGCGGCCATTGATGGCACGAGGTCGGCACGACCGGTCGCATGGCTGGGGTCAACAACAATCGGCAAATGCGTCAGCTTTTTTAAAATCGGCACAGCGGATAAATCCAGCGTATTGCGCGCGTAGCCCGTTTCATATGTCCGAATGCCGCGTTCGCAGAGAATGACATTCTCGTTACCGCTCGCCATGATATACTCGGCACTCATCAGTAGTTCTTTAATCGTGCCGGCCAGTCCACGTTTAAGCAAAATGACGCTATTGGGAACTGTGCCCAATTCGCGCAGCAGATCATAATTTTGCGTATTGCGCGCGCCGACTTGAATGACATCGACCTGCCCGAACAACGACAGGCTGCGAATATCCATCAACTCCGTAACAATAGGCAGTCCCGTGATTTTCTTGACTTCCATCAGCAGGTCCAAGCCTTCGGCGCCCAGTCCTTGAAAGTCATACGGCGATGTGCGCGGCTTGAACGCGCCGCCACGAAAGAAGTTTGCCCCCGACTTTTTAACACGTTCGGCAACTTCGGTGACCTGTTCGCGCGATTCAACCGAGCACGGCCCGGCAATCAGCGCAAAATGTCCGCCACCGATTTTTACGCCGCCCATTGTCGAAAGAACAGAGTCACCAGGATGCATCGCACGACTTGCCGCCTTGAACGGCTCACGCATTTCGGCAACCGAGTCGACAATGTCGAGACTGCGCAGCATGTCCATGTCAACCAGCGCAGTATCGCCGATAAGTCCCAATACACATTGCTCCTGCCCTTGAAATTCGCGCACAATAAGCTGTTTGGCTTCCAACCAGCGTTTGAGATGTTCAATTTTTGCCGATGACGCCTCGGGTTTAAGTACGACTACCATAAAATGCTCCTTTGTTGTATTTATCACGCCTCGTGTATAGCGGTTTATCGACAAAATTTCGGTCCTCCAACTTCCGACTCCGTTGGCTATGCCAACTACGCAAAAATTTCCAGGCGCTCCAATTTCGTCGGCCACCTACTCGGCAGCTCTGGAATAAAAAAATCGCCACCCAGATGTGTAATCTGTGTGGCTGCTCGCGATTATCCGCCTTGGTTCACGCAACACAAATTACCATTACTTCGTAAAAAAGTAATAGTAACCAAAATTAAATGCGTTGCTACGCTCCATAACGATGCCCTCTCTACTTTTGAGATTGTTTGTAGTATAACACACTCAAGTCATGCCTGTCAAGCCCCTGCTGCGCTCGCAAGCGAAATTTTTTGCAGACTTTGGTATTTAAGTAATGCGCTTTTTATTATATCGTATCGTATGGGGGGGTTGACAGTATCAAGTCCTCGTGCTATACTATCAAGCAACTAAATAATTCTGCACTGTGACGGGAATAAGCGAACCGTTGCGCCATGACGAAGACATTTCGTTTCAGAGAGCGGTCGGTTGCTGCAAGACCGTATGGCGTGGTTACGTATCTCACCCCTGAGTGCAAACATTTTGAGTGGGCGTTGCAATAGCGTGTTTTACACGTTGTTTAGACGTCAACAAGAGTGGTACCGCGGAGCTTTTATGTCTTCGTCTCTTGAGCATAGAGGCGAGGACTTTTTTTGTGCCCCCACGCACCAAATCCCACAACCAGGAGGATACCCACATGAAATACAAGCCGCAATACCACTTGCCGCCCGGCGAATATCTCGACTGGACAAAACAAGACCGACTTAATGCCGCGCCCATTTGGTGCAGCGTCGACCTGCGCGACGGCAACCAGTCGCTGATTACGCCCATGAGTTTGGACGAAAAGATTGAATACTACAAATTCCTGCTCGGTGTCGGATTCAAGCAAATTGAGGTCGGATTCCCCGCCGCATCGGAGACCGAATACGCCTTTCTGCGTACGCTGATTGACCAAGATTTAATCCCCGACGATGTGACAATCCAAGTCCTTACGCAGTCACGGCAGCATATCATCGAAAAAACCTTTGAGGCAATTCGCGGCGTTAAGCGCGTGATTGTACATCTGTATAATTCAACGTCAATTGCGCAACGCGAGCAGGTTTTTAAGAAAAGCAAGGACGAAATTGTGCAAATCGCCGTTGACGGCGCGAAATTGTTTAACGAATACGCGGCAAAAATGCCCGAAACACAATTTAGCTTTGAGTATTCGCCGGAAAGCTTTACCGGCACTGAGCCGCAGTTTGCGCTGGATATTTGCAACGCCGTGATTGACGTTTGGTTGCCAAGCAAGCAACGCCCTGTGATTATTAACTTACCTGCAACTGTTGAAAACGCCATGCCGCACGTTTACGCACGGCAGATTGCGTACATGAGCCAAAACCTGCGTTATCGCGAAAATGTAATCGTGTCGCTCCATCCGCACAACGACCGCGGCACAGCTGTTGCCGCCGCCGAAATGGGCGTGTTGGCGGGCGCAGACCGCGTTGAGGGCACGTTGTTTGGCAACGGTGAGCGCACGGGCAATGTTGACATCATTACCATGGCGCTGAATCTCTACACCCACGGCGTTGACCCGCAACTTGACCTAAGCGATATGCCGAATATTGTGCGCAAATACGAGCAAGCCACCAATTTAATCGTCAACGACCGTCACCCGTATGCCGGCAAATTGGTTTTCGCGGCGTTTTCGGGTTCGCATCAGGACGCGATTGCCAAGGGTATGCAGTTCCGCCAAGACGACAACGCCGAATGGAATGTGCCGTACCTGCCGCTAGATCCGCGCGACGTTAGCCGCGAGTACGAAAGCGATGTAATCCGCATCAACAGCCAATCGGGCAAAGGCGGCATTGCATATGTGCTGGGGCATTATTACGGTTACCAGATTCCGGCGGAGTTGCGTGCCGAGGTGGGATATTTTATTAAAAATATTTCCGATAAAGCGCACAAAGAGTTGTCGCCCGCCGAGATTCACGAAGCATTTTTGCGTGAGTATGTGAATGTGAACAGTCCCGTGCGTGTGACCAAAGACGAGTGGCGCAAAGACGACGCAGGGCAAACGATTGCCGAGATTACCGCCGAGATTCACGGCGCGACTTGCCAAGCCGTCGGCAACGGCAACGGGCAGATTGACGCGCTGACTCATGCGCTGCTTAACGCACTGCCGCACCGCACGTTTAGTTTTAAGGATTACAGCCAGCACGCACTGGGCAGCGGCTCGGACGCGCAAGCGGTGTCTTACGTCAAACTTTGCGACTGCAAAGGCCGCGACGTTTGGGGCGTAGGTGCAGACAGCGACGTGACCGAAGCGACATTGCGCGCGTTGCTGTCAGCGGTGAATCGGTTGGAGTTGGGGAATAGTTGAAATCAGCCCATTGACAATCGCCCATACATAAAATTTCTTACTTTTTATTTTGCAGCTGAAAGGAGCGACCACCATGCCAATGACTATGACACAAAAAATTCTCGCCGCTCACGCCGGACTTGATGAAGTACACGGCGGGCAACTCATCAACGCCAAACTCGATTTGGTGCTGGGCAACGACATCACCGCACCCGTTGCTATCCGCGAATTCAAAGCCGCCGGCTTTACCGAGGTCTTTGACCCAACCAAAGTCGCGCTGGTAATGGACCACTTTACGCCCAACAAGGACATTAAGTCTGCCGAAAATTGCAAAACTTGCCGCGAATTTGCCGGCGCACACAATGTTGAGCACTTCTACGACGTAGGCGCAATGGGTATCGAACATTGCCTGCTGCCCGAACAAGGCATTGTTGCGGCCGGCGAATGTATCATCGGGGCCGACTCACACACCTGTACATACGGCGCGTTGGGTGCCTTTTCCACCGGTGTCGGCTCGACCGACTTAGCCGCCGGTATGGCGACAGGCGAAGCATGGTTCAAAGTACCCGACGGTATTCAAGTGCGCTTAACGGGCAAATTGCGCCCGCATGTTAGCGGCAAGGACGTTATTTTGCACTTGATTGGCTTAATCGGCGTTGACGGCGCGCTGTACCAAAGTTTGGAATACACAGGCGACGGTGTGGCGAGTTTGACCATGGACGACCGTTTGTGCATTGCCAATATGGCAATCGAGGCCGGCGCAAAGAACGGCATTTTCCCTGTTGATGACGTAGCAGTTGCGTACATGAACGGGCGCGTTAAGCGCGATTACACCATTTACACGCCCGACCCCGATGCGCCGTACGTGCGCACGATTGATATTGATTTGTCAACGCTTGAACCCACGGTTGCGTTCCCGCATTTGCCTGAAAACACGCGCGCGATCGTCGACGTCGGCGATGTGGCGATTGATCAAGTGGTGATTGGTTCTTGCACAAACGGCTGGTTGTCAGATATGCGAATCGCCGCCGAAATTATGGCGGGCAAGCAAGTGGCAAAAGGTGTGCGCTGCATTGTTATCCCCGGTACGCAGCAAATTTACCTTGACGCGATGGAAAAAGGCTACATCCGCACTTTTATCGAGGCGGGTTGCGTGGTGTCGACACCGACATGCGGGCCGTGTTTGGGCGGTCACATGGGTGTCATGGCGGCGGGTGAACGCTGCGTGGCAACAACAAATCGAAACTTTGTCGGGCGCATGGGGCACGTAGAGAGTGAAGTGTATCTGGCGAGTGCGAGCGTTGCGGCCGCAAGCGCCCTAACAGGCAAAATCAGCGACCCGCGGGGGGTGTAGAAGTTTATATTTTGTGCAGGAGGAGCAATATGAGCAAAGGGAAAATCATTATTCTAAATGGAGTGTCAAGCGCAGGGAAAACATCCTTGTCGAAGACCTTGCAGGAGAAATTGAATAAACCATATTACTGGTTCTCGGAAGATATTTTTAGGGAAATGACTCCTGCAAAATATATGTTTGACGAAGATGAGTATGAGTGGGCGTGGATTGATTCAATCTATGCGATGTATCACTCTGCAATAATGTATTCCAATTTAGGGATGGGCGTGATTATAGACACAGTAATGGATGATGACATTTGGCTGGATAAAATGATTGCGTTGTTTCATGACGCTCCCGCGCTTTTTGTTCATGTAACTTGTCCTTCAGAAGAGCTTGCAAGAAGGGAAAAAGAGCGTGGCGACAGAGAACTTGGTCTTGCAATAAGCCAACTGTCAGAGCTGCATCCTTTATGCAATACTTATGATATTAAAGTTGACACCCACGCAAGCACTACGGATGAATGTGCAGACAAGATTATCGCATTGTTAGGTAGCTCCGATAATTTTCAAGCTTTTAAGACACTTTGGGTGAAACGTACCAAATAAGCATTATCAACAAAAACTTAACAAAGGAGCACCCACATGACAGTCAAAGGAACAACCCATAAATACGGCGACAATGTCGATACCGACGTGATTATCCCCGCGCGATATTTGCAAATTTCCGATATGAAAGAGCTGGCGAAATACGCTATGGAAGACATTGACGCGAGTTTTGCGTCCAAGGTCAAGCAAGGCGATATTATGGTCGGCGGGCAAAATTTTGGTTGCGGTTCGTCACGCGAACACGCGCCGATTGTGCTGAAAGAAAGCGGATTGTCGTGCATTATCGCCGCAAGCTATGCGCGTATTTTTTACCGCAACGCCATCAATATCGGGCTGCCGATTCTCGAATGCCCGGCGGCAAGCGTCGGCATTGATGCCGGCAACGAAGTTGAAGTTGATTTCGATACCGGCGTGATTACCAATGTTACCAAAGGCGAAACGTATCAATCTGTACCGTTTCCGCCGTTTATTCAAGAGATTATTAAAGCCGGCGGACTGCTTGCGGCGATTAAGGCGAAGATGTAAGGGGCCAACGGGGAAAATCACCCGCCTCTGCGGAGTTGCTACGCAAGCGGCATACCTTGCCCTCTTTGTTAAAGAGGGTGTCCCGCAGGACGGGTGATTTTCCCGTGCCCGTGGCACGATATTTGCAGGAGGAACCCACCATGAACATCAATCTAGCTATCATCCCCGGTGACGGCATTGGTCCCGAAATCACAACGCAGGCTCTGCGCGTGCTTGACGCAGTCGGCAAAAAGTTTGACCACACGTTTACATACACCCACGCGCTTGCAGGCGGGTGCGCGATTGACGCGCACGGCACGGCGTTGCCCGACGCAACGCTGGAAACTTGCTGTAACGCCGACGCTGTACTACTCGGCGCCATCGGCGGCTGGAAGTGGGACACATTGCCCGGCGACCAACGCCCCGAACGCGCATTGCTTGGCTTGCGCAAAGAACTTGGGCTGTTTGCTAACATCCGCCCCGCGATACTGTTTGACGAACTCGCAGACGCTTGTCCGCTTAAGCCCGAAATTGTGCGCGGCGGCTTGGACATCGTTATTGTACGCGAACTGACGGGCGGCATTTATTTCGGCGAACGCGGCTACAAAGAAACACCGTTGGGGCAAGCGGCGTATGACGTGGAGCAATATGCCGTCGGCGAGGTTGAGCGCATTGCACGCGTGGCGTTTGATATGGCGATGAAACGCGGCAAAAAACTTACCAGCGTAGACAAGGCCAACGTGCTTGAAAGCTCACGGCTGTGGCGCAAAGTCGTTGAACAGGTCGCGCAAGAGTATCCCGAAGTTGAGCTCAGCCACTTGTACATCGACAATGCCGCCATGCAAATGGTGGTTGCCCCGCAGCAGTTTGACGTAATTGTAACCAGCAATATCTTCGGCGATATTTTGTCCGACGAGGCGAGCATGATTACCGGCTCGATTGGTATGCTGCCGTCGGCGAGTTTGCGCGGCGATAATTTTGGTATGTACGAGCCGGTACACGGCTCTGCGCCCGACATTGCGGGACAGGACAAAGCCAACCCCATGGCAACGATATTATCCGTAGCTATGATGCTGCGTTATACGTTTGACTTGCAAGACGAAGCCAATGTCATCGAACGCGCGGTGCAGTCTGTATTGCAGGCAGGCTATCGCACCGGGGATTTGCGGCCGACGGCCACGCAGACGCTGGTGGGCACGGAGGAAGTTGGGCGGTTGGTTGCGGATGCGGTGTAGGAGGCTGCTATGAATTTCGACCTTTTTGACGCTTTTGATATGCTTGGTTACGGATTTTTAGTGTTCGTTTTGACGGCGGCAATTATCGGCGCGGTCGTGCTGATTGCTTGGATGATCGGACGAAAAAAGGCACCCAGCTTGCGCCGCAAAGTGATTGCAATGTGCGTGGCGGTTGTGTTGCTTGTTACGGCACTCGGCATTCATCACACGGTGTGGGTGAGTGAATTATCACGGCGGCCCTATATGTGGGATGATATGCAAAATTACAGAGAAACGCATTATTTTTGGAGACAATTCCACCCGTTCGGGCATAATACACGCACAATCACCGCCGACTTTGAGCCTGACATGGTCATCACGGAAGACTGGCCGCGCCTCGACGGCTCAACAGCACTTCTGCCCGTTTATTCAGCGATTGCTGAAACGATTTATCTTTTTTATAGTTTAGACGATATACCAGTCCGAGGCGGCGATTATATCCAAATGTCTACCACACGCGGCGCATTTGAAAATTTAACGCATGGGCACACTGACATCATCTTTACTCTTCAACCATCACAAGAACAAGTTGAATTTGCGCGCAGGCACGGCGTAGAGTTTATCAAAACGCCGATTGCGCGAGAAGCCTTTGTGTTCTTCGTCCATGAAAATAATCTCGTTGAATGCCTGACAATTGAACAAATCCGGCAGATTTATAGTGGTGATATTACCAACTGGCGCGACGTCGGCGGGCATAATCGACAAATTGCCGCTTACCAGCGTGAGTCAAACTCGGGCAGCCAAACAGCTATGGAAGAAGTCGTGATGGCGGGCTTGACGATGATTGAGCCGGAAAGCCATTTAAGAGCGATGGGCATGGGTATGATGTTGCGTAGTGTGGCAGAATACACCAACCACGAGCGTGCATTGGGCTATTCCTTCCGCTTCTACGCCACGGTCATGAACCCGCAAGAGGGCCTGCGGCTGCTTGCCATCGACGGCATTGAACCCACGCCCGAAAACATCGCCGACAGCAGCTATCCGCTCACCGGTAACGTTTACGCCATCACAACAACGCGCGGGCTGGAGAATCCAAACACGCAGAAAGTGCTTGACTGGCTTGTGTCGCCGCAAGGGCAGCGATTGATTGAACTGGCGGGATATGTGGGGTTAGGGTAACATGAGTGCACACCATACTGCTGCTTTCTCAGACTTCACGCCAACGTCTATGCCCTTCGCGCCGCGTTGGAAAATGACGCGGCGGCACAAGGCGTGTTTCTGCAAGGACAATGAAGATAAGTAGATTTTAACCTGCCTAGATACGCGGTTCGGTATTTTAGAGTAATGTTCCTTGATAGGGATAATAAAAATTCGGAGTATCAAACATCATACGTGACGATATTCCGATGATCAATGCAACGTGTGAATTGCAAAAACAAGGTTGCGAAGCTAATATATCAACCTGTACCAAACTCAAAAAGAACTACGCAGATGTCCCAAGACTATACTTACGATCCAAATTTACGTTGGTAATGTTAGAAAAAAAGAGCGCGGTAATCGTTAATAATAAGCGATTACCGCGTTTTACACCACGCTGTTTTGGGCAGAAGAAGGCGCACAATGGTTGACAGCAAACTAGCCCTTAAAATGCTTTTCCACTTCCCCCAACATCTTCGGAATATCAATCCCTTGCGGACATTCAGCATTGCACTTACCACAATAAATGCATGGTTTACTTTTCTTCACGCTTTCCAAGTAAGCATTCTTGTGCCACTTAACGTCAAACAGTGCATGTTCATTATACCTAAGCAAATACGTTGGGATGTCGATACCCTGCGGACATACAGGCGTGCAATAACCACAATTGGTGCACGGCGCACGCAGTAATTGGTGAAACATTTGGCCAGCTTTATGCAGCGTCGCACGCTCACTGTCTGACAAACAGCCAATGGCCGATACATCCGCCAATGCCAAATTTTCTTCTAAATGCGCCATGCAGTTCATGCCGCTGATGGCAATGTTGACTTCCTCACGATCATATAAGAAACGAAATGCCCACGCCGCAGGCGACAGCACGGGGTTGGCCTCTTTGAGCAACGCCATCATCGCGGGCGGCAATTTATCGGTCAACGTCCCGCCGCGCATAGGTTCCATGATTGCTGTGCCGCACCCCTTGGCGTGCGAGGCCAGCAATCCCGCTTCGCCGGCTTGAAACTTGACATCAACATAGTTGTACTGAATCATGGTAAAATCCCAGTCAAAATCGTTCAAAATCGCGGAAAAATAACTCTCTGCGCCATGAAAGCTATATCCTAAAAATCGAATCTTACCCTCACGCTGCTTTCGTTGCAACCAACTGCAGACGTCTAACTTTTGAAACTTTGGCCAATGGTTATCATTCAGCGTGTGCAACAAATAGCAATCAATGTAATCGGTTTGCAAATCTCTAAGCTGTCCTTCAAGGTGCTTGTCAAGGTCGGCCAGTCCGCCGCCTTGGTCATGCCATGAGCCGACCTTTGTAGCAATATACACCTTGTCACGCAAGCCTTTTAAGGCGCTTCCCAGCACCGGCTCGGACTGCCCGTTGAGATAATTTTGCGATGTATCGAAATAATTGACCCCGCGCTCAACGGCCGTGCCGACCAGTTGATCAACCAGTTTTTGGTCAACCTTTCCGTCAAGCCCATCAGTAAACCGCATTGCGCCAAAGCCGAGTGCCGAAACCTGCAATCCTGTCTTGCCGAATGTACGATATTGCATGAAAATACCTCCCGCGTTTTAGGGCGCAGCGACTTCGACGCGCCATTTTCTATTATTTTTATTATACCACGCAAAAAAACGCTTGACAACCAAAAATTTCTGTGATATATTCATGATATCAAAACAATATCAAGGAGGAGTTCACATGACAAATCATAACATCCATCAAGAGGAAATTGTCCTTACCCCCAAGAGCGGCATGGCGGTCCTGCTGCTCAACACACTGGCTATGCTGGTGATGGGCGCCATAATCGGCGTATGCGCCGTATTGCTGTACAACGGTAACATGCCTGTCTGGCTGGCTGTCACGGCATTTGTTGTCGCCGGGTTGTACCTTCTTCTCATCGGCCCCACACTCTATGCCGGCCTCAAAGTCTTGAAGCCCAACGAGGCGCTCGTGCTCGTACTGTTCGGCAAATACATCGGCTCAATTAAGTCTGGCGGCTTCTTCTTTGTCAATCCCTTTGTCACCACCATCAACCCCGCGCGCGGCACAAATATCCAAACATTGGAGCAAACGCCCGTTGATACCGTACAAAAAAGCATCAACAGCTTGCAGTCGCTTATGCCCAACAACAAAATCTCACTCAAAGTGCTGACTTTTTCCAATGACACGCAAAAAATCAATGACGCGCTTGGCACGCCTGTTACTATCGGCATTGTGCTGAACTGGCGCGTTATCAACACTGCTAAGGCTGTTTTCAACGTCGATAACTATAAAGAATATTTGGCCGTACAATGCAATTCAGCATTGCGCGACATCACGCAACGCTATCCTTATGACGCGCAGGGCAACGAAAGCGAGCAATCTCTGCGCGGTTCGTGCCAAGAAATTGCGCAAAAGTTACAAGCTGAAATCCAAGAAAAAGTTGGGCTAGCCGGCCTCGAAATCATCGAAGCGCGCATCACGCATCTGTCTTATGCGCCTGAAATCGCGCCTGTTATGTTGCAGCGGCAACAGGCAACCGCCGTCATTGACGCCAAACAAATGATTGTCGATGCGTCGGTCAGCATCGTCGAAATGGCCTTGAAAAAGTTGTCAGAGACCGAGCTGGTGCATCTGGATGAGGAGCGTAAGGCGGCTATGGTCAGCAATCTACTGGTTGTGCTGTGCGGCACAAAAGAGGCACAGCCCATCGTCAACAGCGGCTCAATATACTAAACATGGCGGACCAAAACGCTAAAAAACAAATCCCTTTGCGCCTGTCTGCCACGCTGTGGAAAGAACTTGTCGCGTGGGCGGAAGACGATTTCCGCTCACTCAACGGGCAAATTGAATATTTGCTGCATGAAGCGGTCCAAAAGAGAAAAGGCTCGCATAACGCCGAGTCATAGCGCGCGTGAATAAGAAAAGCACCCACGGTAAAAAAACGGTGAGTGCTTTTCTCATTTTGACAAGCACAAGGCAATCTGATATATTGTAGTGACGATACTCTATCATCCACAGGCACCTTGCCATCTCACCCCTCGAAAACCATCAGGAGGATACCCCATGACCAACCATCTCGATGCCTTTGAACGCGCCGTCACGTCTAATCCGCAGGACTGCATTCGCGGTTACACGTTGCTGCAACACGGCAAAATCTTGCGTTCTACAGCCTGGCAGCCATACCAAGCTGATGACAAGGTATATGTCTACTCTATCACCAAGTCATTCACGGCAACAGCTATCGGTATTTGTGTTGATGACGGTTTACTTTCGGTTGATGACGTCGTTGTTGATTACTTTCCGCAATCAAGGATTCTTGCAGGCGACGGGCGCCCCGATTGTCCCTACGTCAAACAGCTCACCATTCACCACTTGCTAACGATGAACACAGGACATCACATTGAGCCGGAGTGGCCGCGCCATAACGGCACAAGTGACGACTGGGCCCAGGCCTTCTTTGACGCGCCATTGCAATCACAGCCCGGCACGCACTTTGTGTATAACTCAACGGCAAGCCATATGTTGTCACTCATTTTACAGAAAGTGACAGGACGTACATTAGAAAACTTCTTGCAAGAGAAGCTCTTTGCGCCGCTCGAATTTTCCGACATCACGTGGCAAACCGACGCCTCGGGCGCAAGTTTAGGCGGCTGGGGTTTGATGCTACGGTTGGAAGACCTGTCAAAGCTCGGTTTACTCTACCTCAATGCCGGCGTATATAACGGCAAACGCCTTGTGTCAGAAGACTGGATAAAACAAGCAACCACCGCCCATTCGGACAGCGGCATCTTCGATCCACGCCCCGACTGGTCTCAAGGCTACGGCTATCAGTTTTGGCGCGGACAGCACGGCACATTTCGCGGTGACGGCGCATTAGGGCAATACTGCATTGTCTTCCCCGAACATGACGCCGTATTGGCGCTGTCGGGTTTCGTTGTTGATATGCAAGCCACACTCGAACACGTCTACACACACATCTTACCTGCGTTGGCAGCACCCGATATTGAGACAAACATTAACAACAAAGTATTCTCAGGCGAAGACGGGCAAATCCGTTTACAGTTCACCAATGGCACTTGCATATTGACCATGCAAATGAATGACAGCGCATATACGATAACCTCCGGCCGCGAACACTGGCTAACAACGCCACACAAACCACTGCCGTTCGGCACAGTGTACTGGACATCGGGTAGCGACGTAGCCTCCGGCGGCAATGTCTCAGCGTGCTTCCATTGGGATGGTGACATGCTGACGATTGAATGGCAACATCGCAACTTCCCGCATTTTGATAGGCTGGTTTTGCGCTTTGACGGCAACAATCTTTACCTCACCTGCCCCGCTAACGGCATGTTTGGCTCAACTACCCTATCAATGTCTTTCCGTTTGTCGTAAGCTCTACTAAGCGCGCCACTTCGGCTTGCAACACCGCCCTGCCCGATGGCTGAATGGCATATACTTTCCGTCGCTCGGTCTCTTCGCACACAACAATCAATCCGTCACGTTCTAAACGCGACAAGCTGTTGTAGATTGTGCCTGCAGCAAGCGACAGGCGCCCGCCGGTCAAAGCTTTGACGTCAAGAAATATGCCGTAACCATGGCGCGGCTCATGCAGTGACAGCAGGATATAATACATCGTCTCTGTCATGGGCAAGTATTCTCGAATGGCATTTTCGTTTGTCATGACGGCATCTCCTCTGTGTCATATTTTCGACAGTATAGCATATATAACGCAAAAATGCAACATCAGAAAGGATATTTTAATATGCATTTCAAAGTCATCCTCTGGGATATGGACGGCGTGCTTATCGACAGTGAGCCGTTGTATAACGACGCCGATGCCGCGCTTTTCGCCGACCTCGGGCTACCATTTGGGCAAAAGGAAATTGCAGCGCTCACCGGCGTATCCTACCACATTTTCGGTCGACTCATGCGCGAGTGGTACCCACACTTGCCGCATACGCAGGATGAACTGTCATCCATCTACGTCAAATCGTTAATGGATGCCTTACGCCATGGCGATGTACAGCTCCAACCCGGCGTCAAAGCATGGATGCAACGCGCCCAAACACAAGGCATCAAGATGGCCATCGCTTCATCCTCGACCCGTGAGATGGTCAACTTTGTCATTGAACGGCTCGGGCTGGCGCCATATCTGTCAGCCGTCGTCACCGGTGACGACGTAACCCAAGGCAAGCCATTCCCTGATATTTTTCTTAAAGCCGCTGAGCAATTGGATGCTGTCCCGTCCGAGTGTCTGGTCATCGAGGACTCCACCAACGGCATCAAAGCAGCATTGTCGGCCGGCATGACCTGTGTTGCCTACACAGCCACCAACCGGCACAGGCTCGATCAGTCACAGGCGCATGGATCGCTCGCGGCATTTGATGACATTGCATGGGCGCATGTGACAACGTTATGCCGCTACTCGCCTTGACAATCCGCCAACAGTGATGTATACTATTTTTTCTGCGGCTGATAAAGGGCCGCCAATCTAGGAGGAAAAATTCAATGAAGAAAATCTTAATTCCCGCAATCCTGTGCGCGTTGTTCGTTCTGCTGTTGACAGCTTGCGACAATAACGGCACGACAACCGAACCAAATGGCGAAACAACAGCACCCACCGAGACCATAATATCTGCCGAGCCTAATGGCGAAACAACAGAACCAACTATAACTGAGCCAATCGATGAAGAGGGTTTGCTGACAGGCGAACGTTTTACAATGGAAATCGCCGATGGTTGGGAAATTTCAGATTTGCTGCCCGGAATCGCGGCGCTTGCAGCACCCCACAGCGCGTCTAACATCAACGTCATTCCCGAAAACTCGCAGGGCTTCGATCTTGATGATATGCTTGACGCTACAATCCCCATGCTCGAAAACCTTTTCAGCGGCTTTGAACTGATGGAGCGCGAAGACGACTTGGAAATCAACGGCAAAGAAGCCGCCTTTATTATGTACCAATCTGATTTTCCAGGCGTAGAGATGACCTATCAATTTTTTATTCTTGCCAACGACATGATTTTCACCGTCACCTACACACGCATGGACGACACCGACTTTATGGACGACGTTGTCACCATGCTGGAAACCTTCACAGTACGCTAACTCATCTTGTCACAACTTGTCGTATAACAACATAACATGGAATCGGAGAGGCAGCCGATTCCGCCCAAACAGCCGCTCCGCGCGTAAACGGGGCGGCTGTTTCATATGTTGAAATAAAAATAAAGGGAGGTCAACCCATGCAAGCCATTAAAATCTGGCTCCGCGCCGCAAGCATCCGCGCTGTCCGTACCATGGCACAGACAGCGGCTGCAATCATCAGTACCAAAGCCGTATTGAGCGAAGTCAATTGGCAAATCGTTGTTTCAGCCGTCGCGTTATCGGGCATTTTGTCAGTTTTAACGGCGTTGGCCGGCTTGCCCGAATGCAAGGAGGAAGACAAATGAACATTGTACAAGATTTTATCCCTGTGGGCCGCAGAAACCGCCCCGGCCGGGTGAGCCCCATGCGCTTTATCACCATCCATAACACCGGCAACAGCGACCGCGGCGCTAACGCACGGGCACACAATACATTCATTCGCAGCACGACAGCGACCAACGCACCAATAAGCTGGCATTACACTGTCGATGAACGTGAGATTTTTCAACACTTGCCCGACAACGAAGACGCTTTTCATGCCGGCGATGGCGCGGGCCCCGGCAACCGGCAATCCATCGGCATCGAAATCTGCCAAAATGCCGATGGCGACCTACTCGCCGCCAACAATCGCGCGACTGAGTTAACAGCGTTGTTGTGCCGGCGGTACAACATTCAAACAACAAATATCGTACAACACCATCATTGGAACGGCAAGAGCTGCCCGCAAATGCTCCGCAGCGGGCGTCCGTATGATTGGCACACATTCCTCGCCCGCGTACGCGGCGCAATACAGCCACCACCCGCGCCTGCACCGCCAACATTCACACCTTACCGCGTGCACGTGACGGCAGCCCGAGGCCTTAACATCCGCCGTGGCGCAGGCACAAACTACGCCCGCGTCGGCGCTTTACCCCGCAACACGCAAGTCACCGTTGTTGCCGAATCCGACGGCCAGGGCGCAAGGCGTTGGGGTCGGCTGTTGAACGGCCGCGGATGGATTGCACTGGATTTTACGGCGAAAATGTAACCGATAGCAGAGAAACAGGCATGCCCATAAATGACAACGCAACAAAACTCGAACACAACAGCTAAGATAAAGGCAGTCGATGTATCATCATCGACTGCCTCTATTATTGTTCTCTCTACATCCTGCTCCACATTAACCAAACCAATGCCCCCTGCGTCACCGCCATCAATGGCAAGCCAAGCATAAATTTCTTATGCTTGGTCTTATGCCGCACCAACTTCATGCAGACAAACATAGCAACCGAGCCACCCAACAGCGCAATCAGCATCAGCGTCCGTTCCGGCACGCGGCTGCGTTGCTTCTTAGCGGCTTGTTTATCGTAAACGGCGGCAATGACAGCGATAATCGAAATCGCGGCGAGGTAAGTCAATATTATATCCATGTGTTGATTATACTCCATCGTCTCCTCTTTGTAAAGAGAGGACGATATATCTCTATACACAGCAATGTCATAATGGCGAATGATTTTCCCACTCCGCATATGATGTAACGCTACCCCACAAAAAAGCACGCTTTTATCGAATTTTATAAGGTATTTGTCAAGTGTTGCATAGATATGTTTATAGGGTGTTTACACAGCGCACAAAACATTTTTAAGTGCAATTGGACGCTGAAAGCGCCCATCGGCAACTAGACCCCAAGACAAAAATATGCTACACTACAAATAATAACTTAATATGGGGTGACTGCCATGATTGAACTGACTAACTTGTCCAAAAACTTCGGCAAGGTGCAGGCCTTGCGCAACGTCAATTTGCAAGTCGAATCGGGTGAAGTCTTCGCCTACATCGGCCCCAACGGCGCGGGCAAATCCACGACCATCCGCGTGTTGTTGGGTATCCTCAAAGCCACACAGGGTCAAGCCAAAGTTTTCGGCCAAGACGCTTGGCGCGACGCTGTCAGGATTCACACGAAAATCGCCTATGTCCCGGGTGATGTCAACCTCTGGCCAAATCTAACCGGCGGTGAGGTTATCGATTTGTTTGCCAAATTGCGCGGTCATTATGACAAAGGCCTACGTGATAAACTCGTCAAAGACTTTGATCTCGATACCACAAAAAAATGTCGCACCTATTCCAAAGGCAACCGCCAAAAAGTCGCGCTGATTGCCGCTTTTGCTTCTGATGTTGACTTATACATCCTTGACGAACCGACCAGCGGGCTGGATCCCTTGATGGAGCTTGTTTTTCAAGAGTACGTTTTGGCGCAAAAGAATCGCGGCAAGGGTATTTTCCTGTCCAGTCATATCATGAGCGAGGTCGAAAAGCTGTGTGATCGCATCGGCATTATCCGCGACGGCGAAGTTGTGCAGGTCGGCACGCTCGACGAGTTGCGTCATTTGACCCGCTACACCATAAAAGTGGTCACCGATCGACCGATTGAGGGGTTGGAGAATTTGCCAGGCATCTTTGATATCGCGCCAATGGGTGATGCGCTGACGTTCCATGTCGATACGGCACAAATGGGTATGATTATCAACCATGTCAATCAGTTTGGCATAAAATTATTACAGAGCACTCCACCGAGCCTGGAAGAATTATTCATGCAGCATTACGGCAGGGACGAGGTGATATAAATGTTTCATAACACCCCCACTCTCACCCGCCTCGCTTTACGCCGCGAACGCACGATGTCTACTGTCTGGGTGCTTATGCTGGCGAGCGTGTTGGCGATGATTTACATCACATTTGGTTCGGCGATGGCTGACGAAGCAAGCCGTACGCAGCTTGCCGGCATGATGGGAAATCCCGCCATGGTCGCTATGTGCGGCCCTGTTTACGGGCAGGATAACTTCACCATCGGCGCAATGTACACCGTTATGATGTTGCTCTTTACCGCCATTGCCGTTGCCGTGGCCAACATTATATTCGTTGTGCGTCACACGCGTGCCGACGAGGAAAAAGGACGTTATGAAGTCGTGCGCTCATTGCCTGTCGGGCGACTTTCCAATCTGCACGCCGCCATGATTAGCGCAGTGTTGGTCAATATCGTCATGGGTTTAGTCGTAGCATTGGCGTTGTTTTTGATAGGGCGCGGCGAGTCAAGTATCACGCTCAATGGCGCATTGCTTTGGGGCACAATACTCATGGCCATTGGGCTCGTATTCGCGTCGATTGCGGCACTATTTGCGCAGTTGTCATCTAGCTCACGCGGCGCAAAAGGGTACAGCTTTACCGCGCTGGCGGTATCCTATCTACTACGCGGCGCAGGCGACGCGGGTGGCATTGAATGGCTGTCACGTATTAGCCCGATGGGTTTGATTCTCCGTGCCCAGCCGTTTATCGAAAATCACTGGTGGCCTGTGCCGATTCTATTATTAACGGCAGTCGGCATTGCAGGCATTGCCTACCGCTTAAATCTGCGGCGTGACATTGATCAAGGGCTTCTGCCTGACAAATCCGGAAAGCCTTATGGCGGCAAGCTGTTGACACATCATATCGGACTTGCATTGAAATTGCTGTTACCTCTGTTAATTATCGGCATTGTTACCATGTCTCTAACAGCCGCATCCTATGGCTCAATTATAGGCGACATTGACGGATTTATCAAAAGCAATGCGTTTTATAAACAACTGCTGCTCCACGTTGATGGCTTTACTATGCCGCAGTTATTTGCCGGCATGATTACCATGCAAATGTCGATTTTCTCTCTGATATTTCTATTGCTATACATCAATAAAGCCAAGGGCGAAGAAAAAGAGCATCGCAGCGAGCTGATTCTCTCAGCACCTATCAAGCGAGCCAGTTATTTAAACGGCTATGCTGTCATTTCCTTTATTGCCAGTATTGTGTTGCAGCTGGTAACGGCGTTTTCGCTCTACGTCGTAGCGTCACAACTGCTTAACAGCCCCGCCGACTTGCCGTTGAGAGGGTTGATCGAAGCCAACTTAGCGTACTTGCCGGCACAATGGGCATTTTTAGGACTGGCGTTATTTTTGATTGGAGTTGCTCCAAAGTTGACAGGGCTTATTTGGGCTGCGTTTGGTGTCAGTTTTTTTGGCGCAATGTTTGGCAATATGCAAGGCTTAACGTGGTTAGGCAACCTTTCGCCCCATGGTATGCTCCCACAATTACCGATGGAAACGATTAACTGGACAACGGTTATCGTAATGCTTGCCGTTGCGTTGAGTTTAACAACACTAGGCTTTATAGGTTATCGACGGCGAGATATCGGTGTCGTATAAAACGAAGAAAGTCCTCCGCGATTGCGGAGGACTTTTTTAATGTGCGCTGCCCATCATCAGCAATGACATATTCATCATTCAAATATTTTGTATTTTTCCTATTGACAAACGTTCGTTCGTTCGCTATAATATGAATACCATGCGTGAAAGGAGTCGAAAAATGGAAAATGACATGACGCCATTCGACGAATTTCTTCATCAAAAAACCTCAACAAAATGCATGCACACATAAGTGTCCGGCAATTTCATGGAACACCTCACGATAGTATATCTATGCGATATGAAAAAAAGATGCGAGGCCTGTATCTCAAAAGATTTCACCAAGAATTACAAAAGCAATTAGTTTTTAACAACAATTAAACCGGCACGTACGCTTTAATTGTTGCATCCGAAATACTGTGAGCTTTGATTTACCAGAGTACACCCCGGGGAATAAGTTGGTGAAGGATGTGATTGCAGCACTTGCTAATATAATTGAAGTATCAAAGCAAGCTATGAAAATCCGATTTCATGAGCTTAAATTTGAACTGAATATGTGTATACTTTGCCCTAAGCACTTACAAGTTAGCGAACATTTTTTGATTTGGAGATTATTTTTATGGTTGAACAAAAGCAACGAAGTGTATTTTGCCCTATTTGCGGAAGAGGAAAACTTGTCAATGTCGCAGTGAATAAGAGAGGAACCGTATATACCCATCCACCGCCACAATATCATCTGGCAAAGATTTTTATCAAATGCCACAAGTGCGGAAAGCAGATTGGCATATCTGTAACATAGTGAAATTAACGATACATACTTAGTCAAGCGCACCACTCACCCGGCTGTGAATTCGGGGTTGCCCTCGCCATAGATGTTGAGGGGTCTGCGGTAGGAGCCTTACAAGTAGCTTTTTTAGCTACATGTAAGGCTCTTTTTTGCCTTTCCAGCAAAAAAGCAGAAAGGCAATTATGGAAGAGCGTATATATTGCCCCATACGCGGGCCGCCAACTTCAATCTATTTTTTTAATCAAAAAATTAGATTGGAGTAACAACTATGTTCGACAACAAAAATGACTACATTCTCAAAACCGAATTGATTGAGGGTATCACACGGTTTTGCGTCAGCTTTATAAACGGCGAAAATATTCTGCAGAATATTGAGGTATCAGAAGCGGTTTACACGACACTTGAAGATTCTCAACGACAAGATAACTCTTTTGCTCGTTGGGGCAGGCGGCGGCTAGAGCAACTCGACTTACAAGACGAAGAACTTTATAACCGTGCTCTACATAAGCCGCAAAGCATAGAGGATACTGTATTAGATGCATTGTACACTGAATTATTTGCACAAGCGGTGGATGAATTATCCGAAGTGCAAAAGCGACGATTTATACTTCATCATGATGTTGGGCTTACCAGCGAGAAAATAGCTGTGATTGAGGGCTGTACGGATCGCGCCGTAAGGTATAGCATTGCACTCGCAAAAGAGGCAATAAAGCAAAATTTGAAAAACTTTTGATGTCAAGCTTCCTTTTTTGCTTCTAAGTGTCCAACTATATGAGAGGGTTTTCACGTCACTTGCCTGGCTATAAAACGTTAAGCAACAGAGAATTATTTTCATCTCTCTTCCCCAGCTAACCATCCGCGGTGGTTTAACATACGTCGTTTCCGAACCATTAGACGTTAAACAACGGTGAGACAAAACCACAGTCAATCGGTCGTCTACGCACACGAAAACAGCGCATTTCGCGCACATAATTTATACAAGCGTGGCTCGCATGACGAGGATTCGGCTGTGGTAAGAAAAATTTTCATTTTAAAAAGGAGTTACACAATGGCAAATGTAGTAAGAGGTGCGGATCGCGTTTTGTTTATGCGACCACTACCGGCAAATGGCACCCCCGGCGATGCGTTCCGCATGGCATTTCAAACCAACCACGAGAAATCAAGCAGTCGTGACGCTAATTCAACCATCACAAAAGACGGCAACGTCAATTCGCTGTCAGAAGTGGTCATTGAGTTTTCGTTAACCACATTGATGGCAGTTACGGATACAGCTCGCGACGCGCTGGAAGCAGCTTATTTGGCTGGCACAACGGTTGAGTTTTGGGATGTAAACAAAACCGGCGTAGACGCAGCGGCGGGCGGCCAATGTCCTGCAATGCGTTATGAGGGTTTCATCACAGAATGGAATGAATCCGCCGGTGCAGAAGATTCCGTCGAGATTTCGTTGTCTACCGCCATCGATGGCGTGGGCACATCTCGTCAAGTTACATTGGCGGCGGGTGGACTCAGTATCACACCTATTCCTACGCCGTAATTAACCCACAGGGGCTGGGCGACTGTCTTTGCAACACAGAGGTGTTTTCGGGTCGCCCACCCCCAAACTAAATAAGGAGATTACAATGATGACAATCACTATCAAACAAAAAGATTACAACCTCTATTTCGGGCTTGACTTTATTGCCTATTTGGACAAAAAATACCATGTCTCGCAAAATGGATTTCAACTCGGTCAAGGTTTAACTTACGTCTTGGCGCAAATTGAATTGGGCAATCCGCTCATTCTCGTCGACCTTATCGTTGCCGGCACACAGACAGGCGCAAAGCCAAAAACCGAGGATATCAAAGCCTATATCGAAAAAGACGCTGATATCGAGGTGCTGATGACCGATTTTTTGTCACAATTAGAGACCTCACCGACGACTCGTTTCACAATGAAGAAACTCGGACAACTGACAGCAGAGGTCAGCGGGAAGTAACCAAAAAATCCCGCACGATTGACGACCTCAAAATCGAAATCATGCGGTACTGTAAAATCTACGACCCCATACAACTGGGTCGTTTCACGTTGCGGCAGTACTTTCTCACAATGAAAGCCGTTCGCTTACAGTTACTTGACAAAGAGCGCGATTTACACGCCCAAGCATGGCTTAATGTACAAGCCAAAGCAACTAAGCAGCGCGGCAAGAAAGTCGTGCCGTATTTCAAAAGCTTTGATGCGTTTTTCTCATATCCCGAAGAGGATTCGCCAGCGAAGCGACAGAAGGTGCAAGAGATGGACGCGCTCAAGGCTATGGTGCTGCGGGCCAACACGATGAACGGCGGTTAGCCGATATAGAGCAAACCGCCGCAGAGAGGAGAGGATTATGCAAATTGTATGGAATCGTCTGATATCAATCACCGATGCTGACATTAAAGACGGCGAGTTTATTGTACCCAACGGCGTTACGGCCATCGGCAAAGGCGTATTTAGAGGGCGAAAAGAATTAAGGCATATTGTATTGCCTGAAGGAATCTTATCAATTGGCAACATAGCATTCCGCGAATGCACCGGATTGTTTGACATAACATTCCCAAGCAGCCTCGTTACCATTGGCGATGGTGCTTTTTGCGATTGCTCACGTCTAACTGAAATTTCTTTCGCGAAAGGACTTGCATCCATTGGCGCTTGGGCATTTCGTGACTGTACCGAACTATCTGAAATCACACTTCCGAACACACTGAGGTTTATTGGCAATGAGGCTTTTCACGGGTGTAATGAACTAGAAAACATCACACTCAATTCACTAGACGGAGAAATCACACATCAGTGCAAGTGCATTGATCAAATATTGACCTTTATCCAAGGCTATCGCGTATACAACGCAGGCACGAAAGTATATAAAGCACAATCCTTTCACGGGATGCGACACAAGGCACTCGTTCTCGATGATTGTATTGTTGTTGAAAAAAATGGGCTGTATGCACACGGCAAAACAATTAAAGCCGCAATGGACGACCTGCGCTTTAAGCACTCGAATGAACGCGGCGCCGACCAATACAGGCATATCGATATTGATGAGCAAATTCCATTGGACGAAATTTTGTCTATGTATCGTGTTATCACCGGCGCTTGTCGGCTTGGCGTAGAACAGTTTGTCCTGTTATTGGGCACAAAGAGAAAACGCACATATTCTCCACGCGAAGTTATCGAAAGGACACAAGGGCATTATGGCCATGACATGTTTGAATGGTTTTGGAATAACGCCTAAACACCACCCTGTCTTTGCTTCCCTATCGCTATCCACTCTCGAATCCTTGCCTCCATAGCTTTGTCGTCCGCATAAAACTTACACACTTGTTGATAAAGTTCGTCTTTAATTTGAGCACGATTATTAGCCTCGGACTCCCTTTCATCTACTTCGGCATTGATTTTATCTAACTCAGCCTCTACTTTTTTGCGCTCAGTTCTATATTCAGCCACTTTTTGGTCGCTAAATGAGGAGGCGCTTTTTAATGTAAGTTTTTTTATACGTGACATTAATGAGTTTGATGTCTTTACGAGCAAAGTAGTCGCTTCCACAAAATCAGAATAGTCATTAGTGTAATCAGCGTAACGATTTAAAACCCCATGACCAAAGCTCGAAAGTTCCTGTGCTTGGGCTTCAAGTGCCGAGATTTCTAATACCTCTTCTGATGTGAAAACTTTTTGTCCTTTTAGTTTCATGAGTAACGGCAAATCGATAGTTTCAAAACTTTTTAACCTTGAATCTTCTCTATCGCATTCTTTGATAATCTCTTTGCTTTTAGTGATAAATTCTTTATTTTTTGCAATTTGCTCTTTATTTTTTGCAATACGCTCTTCACATATTGCAACCCTTGCATTATTCTCTGCAATGCGTTCAGCGTTTTTTGCAATTCGTTCGTCAATCTTTTTATTCTCTTTATGAATCTTTTTATTTTGTTTTTGTGCAAATTTTGGATTTTTCGACATTCGCGCAACCCAAATAGCAGAATGTAAAACAATTGCCACAATTATTATAATGATTACGCTAAGTCCTATAAACAAATATAACATAAGATACGCCCTTCTATAATGCTTAATTATTATCACTATATCACATGCCATTTCAAAAATCAAATCATACAAAGGAGACTATTATGAGTCAAATACAAAATATCGCACTACAACTCGACTTACCCACAAATGTTATATCACAATTAGCAAATATCAGTCAACGCCTAAATGATATAACGAGTTCTGCTAATAAAACAACCAGTTCATGGGAAAGAATGGCTCATAGAGCCGGACAATTTAATAACGTTTATAGGGCATTAGATAAGGCAAGAAAGGCAATCAACAAAGTCAAGGATGCTGAAACACGCGCAAAAGCAGTAAAGGCAGCCTATAATGCCCAAAAAATTATAGCAGCAGCAAAAGCAAAACTAAGTGCCGCTGCATATAAGGTCGAAACAGCCGCCTTAACACTTAATGACGCTGCGGCAACGAAGCTGAAAACCAAGAACAATGCATTGCTAGCGTCACAAACAGCTCTCCGATACGGAGCGAAAAAAAGTGCAATAGCACTCAAACTAAAAGCTGCTGGTCTTAAAATAGTAAGTGTTGCGCTAAAAGTCGCATCTGTTGCTGTGAAAATCTTTAACAAAGTGCTGATGATGAACCCCATATTCGCTGTTATAGCGGCTATTGTAGCCTTAGTAGCCATCGTTGGCGGACTTATTTCAATTTTTAGGCGCAATAATTGCGAATCTAAACGACTACAAAAGCAGTACGAAGAACTAAACGAAAGCATCGCGGCTAACGCCAGAGCAAACGACCGAGCGCGTCAATCTATTCAACAACAAACTACCACAGCAAGCAGACTGACAAACGAGCTTGAGCGGTTGAACCGGATAGAAAATAAATCGGCGGCAGATAAACAGCGTACACGCGAAATTGTTGATACACTTAATAGTACATACAGCGACCTTAATATTTCCGTCGATGAGTATGGCAATTTGCTCGGTCATACCACCGATGAAATCCAGAAGCACATACGAGAGGCAAAAGGTGTAGAGGAGCTTCAACGAATACAAACGCGCAGAAACGAACTTTTAGACGAACAGAGCTCTCTGCAACAAGCATTGATAGAAGAACAGCGGGAGCTTGAGCGACTGGAAGCATCCAACAACAGTAAAGACAGCGATAAAATCGACGAATCGCGTGAACGTATCGAAAGCATGGAGCAAAGCTTGTTAGATGCAGCCGATGCATATGAGCAATATGCCTATGCCGAACGGTACGCAATTTCACAGTCCGGCGAGTTGATTGAAGACCTTGCTAAACGTCATAATACATCGACTGATGAGATTGTTGGGGCTATGCGTCGCTATAATATTTGTATGGATGATGCGGCGGCGCACATGGGTATGCTTAATGATAGAGCAGATGAGTTTGGGGTATCGTTGGACGAACTTACAGACACGCTGGAACGTCAAGGCATCCCTATGCAAAACCTTGTCAATATGACGCCGGAGCTAGCCGGGGCAACCGTAGAGGCCGCTGTTGCTATGGATCAACTTATGCAAGCCTACGATGACGCGTATGACGCGGCATTGTCAAGCATTGAGTCGCAAATCGGGCTGTTTGGCCGCCTTGACTTTGAAACCGAAAAAACTGCCGGGTCTATGGTTAACACTTGGTTGGGTCAAGCAGCGGACTTTGAAAAACATACGGAAAACTTAGCAAGAGCCGCACAAATGGGAATGGCACCGGAAGTTGTCGCAGCATTTAACGATGTAAGCCGTGCCGGAGAACTTAACGCGTTGCTGGACGGCATTGAAAACGGCTGTAACTCAATGGCAGAGATGGGCGATACGGCAGAAGAGCAGATGGACGCTGTCAATAGCGCGTTTGCTTCTGCAGATATGGGCGCACAGGATTTAGCAAGCGCCATGGCCAAGATTGAGTCAGACTTTGAAAACGGCATGATAGCCATTGTAACTCTTTACGAAACACAAATACAAGAATTGGATGTGAGCGATCGATGCCAACGATATGGTCAGGATTCGATAAATGGGCTAATCAACGGGTTGAGGAGCCGAGAAGGCGCCGCCGGAGATGCCATTAATAGGATATGCGACAGCATTTTAGGCCGATTGCGCGGAAGCCTCCGCATCAACTCGCCATCGCGGGTCATGGATGACATGGGCACTCAGACCATGCAGGGCTTTATCAACGGCATAAACAACAAAGAGCGAGCCGCAACATCGGCTGCGCAGAGAATTGCTAACGGTGTAAGCAACACCATCTCACGCGCCTTGCGCATCAATTCGCCATCACGTGTGATGATGAGTCTCGGGCGACACACTATCAGCGGTTTCTGCCTCGGCATAGAACGCATGCAACGGCGCGTCAAAAGCATTATAACACAAACGGCCTGCATGGTGCAAGACGGGCTAAATGTTGCATTGAACTCCGGTGAAATCAGCGGCAACTTAGCCCTTGTCACAGCCGATGGAGACAGCACAACACAGACCCGCATGATGGAGCGGTTAATCGGCGCCGTAGAGGCGGGCAAAACAATCGTAATGGACTCCGGCGAGCTGGTTGGCGCGACATACTCGCACTTCGATACCGCAGGCGGACAAGCCATTGCGTACAACTCAAGATGGGGGAGGTAATATTTATGAATAACTTACCAAATGTAACAAATAGACTTTCAGCTGAAAAGGAGATAACTCACGGCATTCGATTCGGCAAATTCAACTCAAAAGAACACAAACTATTTCTGCATGAGCGCGTTGCACCAACGCCGCAGGAGAAAGAAATTAAAGTCAGCGTGCCTTATCAACAAGGCTGCGTTGATATGTCCCATCTCCTGGGACATCGTGTATATGAGAATCGGACCATTACTTATACGTTCTATCGATTTGGCGTGGCCAAGAATGAGTCAGGTAATATGCAATCTGCAATTACCAATTTGGTGATGTTGAATTTTGACGAACCGCTGCATGACAGCTACGAGTCTGGTTTTTTCTACCGCGGCAAGTGCCGCGAGGTGCTGGTGGTCGACGAATATGCGCATCGGCGGTTGCGGGTTGAGATGACGTTTGAGCTGCATCCGTTCAAGCTTCGCAACGATGCCGAAATTTTAAGATGGTCAGTTCTATGGGACTCGCCTACCAATGTCCATATATTTAACAACGGAGTACTGCCTATACCGCTCACTTTACTGTCAACAGGATACGTAAACATTGGGCTCAATGATAATCAACTACAGGAAGTCCCGCCCAATCGTCCGACGCTGTTTAAATTGCGCCCGGGCCAAAATGAGATTTGGATGCATGCTAACAGATTTCTATTTACGGGTGCAGATATTACACTTACATGGCGAGAGGAGTTGTTATAATGTATTACGCATATATAGACGAAAACAAACCCTTACATGATCCGAGCTCGGATTCGGCAGTATTGTATCGAGGACAAGTTACACTTGTCCTCAATGCAATCAATGATTTCCGTTTCTCTATTTTACAGAGCCATCCGCTGTTTGACGGCGGCATTGAGCCGTATCGATCGCGCGTAACCGTTATGCGTGGAGACGCGCAAGTGTTCTGCGGCCGTATCATCGATTGCACACAAAAGATGGGTAATGACGGTCTGATGCTCAAAGAATACATCGCCGAGTGTGAACTGGCGTATTTATTGGACAGCGTACAGGATGTTCAGGAATTGCATAACTCCACGGCGGAGACATACTTAAAGGCAATTCTTAAACACCATAACAGAAGAACCAACGGCAAAAAGAAGATTAAACTTGGTACTATCGACATTGAGATGCAAAGAACCTTTCGCCATATCACACACGAGTCTTCATGGCAGAATGTGAAAAATCTTGTCAATGAGTTGGGTGGATACGTCAAGCTGCGTTATGATGATAATGGCAGTCGTCGTTTAGATTACCTGCCGAATCCGAGCACACAAGAATCCGATGAGCGCACTACCATTGAGCTTGCCGTCAATTTGCAAAGCATTCAATCCAATCAGCGGCCTGAGCAGTCTATTACTCGTATTGTGCCGTTGGGTATGGAGCTAGACAACGTAGAAGTTGCGATTAGGAGGCTGGAGCTTAAAGGGGTCATACGTTCACCTGAGTGGTGGTTGTACAGGTATCATCGTGAGGGTGGCTTCGCTGAGTCAAGTGCTCTGGGAACTCGCTGGGTCGGACGTGCTTTGATTGTCTTTTCTGAGTCAAATTTTCGCAACGATGTTGATTTAAACTCTGCTAACATTCCCCATGACCGTGAAGCGTTTCATGCTGCTATTGCTTCGTTAAGCACAGCGGGCGTTGTTAATAACCCGGACTATTGGAAAACCATATGCACAGAGGCTTGTCCAACTGATTGTACCCACGGAAATTTGCGGCTTTTATTCTGCCGTGTAAACTATGCTTTAGACATATATAACCCTCGCTCACCGCTGGTCGATGCACCGAGGCAGCGTCTAACCATGCGGAGTCTAACAAACGATAAACGAGATTGGCTTCCTGTATCCAGCGTTGATGAAGCCATTAAGCGGCTGGTTGACGCCGGGCTCATGGATAGTGAGGAGAGCAATGTGCGTTGGTGGCGAGATAATCACACGCTCATCAGCAATGAAGCGGGGCGGTTGATGATTATGCTGTCACTGCTCAATTATAGTGAAACACCGGTGAGACCATCAAGTGTTGACAGACAAGATTTGTTCGATACTGCGGTTGACAGACTTGCAAGAATAGGTGCCATTACCGCACCGAATTTTTGGAAAACCCGCTTTAATGTAGCCTGTCGTTTTGAACGTGGGTTGCCTAGGTGCCCCGGTTGTCCTCATGATAGAACACCACCTGAAGAGAGATGCATGTTAACAGATCGCATCCGATGGTTGATTCGCTATACAAGCGATAACATAGCAGATGAAAAAAATGCATACGCTCCTTTGCCGGTTGTAGAAAAGGCACTTATCTTTGATGATGTATCAAGTCCGGCTGAGTTAGTCAGACAAGGCAGTGCGTGGTCAGATCATTTTCTGTTGCCCAACAGCGTCACCATCAGCGCACTTGATTTATCGCTAGTTGACGCCGAGAACTTTAATCCCTTTGAAGTGGGTAATACGTATCGAGCTAAAAATCATATTTTGGGCATTAATGCCAAGTATCGCCTCATTGAACAACAGCTTGATATTGTTAGCCCCATCAAAAGCAGCCTGATATTCGGCGACAGGCAAGCATCTCTAAGCCGCGGCCCATCATCCGGGTCACAAAGTACAGCAAGAGGCGCAGCTACCGGCGGTCACGATCACAATGCCGCTGATATCACTGCCGGCACATTGACTATAGCGCGCATTCCAATAGGAGAAACAGCGTCAACAGTTAGCTTGGGCAACCATACACATACAGCGGTGCAAGTAGGCGCTGTTCCGACCTCGCATTTGACATCGTCTAACGCACACACACCGGCCAATGTAGGCGCTGCACCCGCCGTCCATGTCGGCTCAACCGGCGCGGCTCACGGAAGCGCAACAGTGGCAGTCGCTGGGTTTATGTCTAGCGCAGACAAGGCTAAATTAGACGGTGTAGCGAACAACGCGAACAATTTCACTCACCCGGCGCATACCGCACGGAACACTGAACTAACCGGCGGGCAAGTGTACAGCAATGTTACGGTAGACGCACAAGGTCATACCACAGGACTTGCAATACGCAACCTTACGGCGGCTAATATTGGAGCGGCAACGACAGCCAATCTCACTGCACACACCGGCAACACAACCGTACATATCACTGCCGCTGAACGTACACGGTGGAATAACACAGCAGGCAACGCAACCGCCCCAGGCCGCCCCAGCACCATTGTAGTGGCCGCCCACGATGCGCGGCAGCACACTATCAACGCCGGTTTCGATTTTCGTTGTGGTTCCACCAATGCCCATACGCAAATCAATCAAGCTCTACAAGCCGCCGGTGCAGGTGGTAAGGTGTACTTATCTGAGGGGACATACAATGTAGGCAACACTCTTATCAACATTCCGGAAAACGTAACCTTGGTAGGTGCGGGAAAGGATGCCACAGTATTAAATGTAAGTGCAGCAACTGCTATTGATATGCAAGCGGCAAGCCAATTACAAGATGTACGGGTGAAGTCTGTCAGTGCGGCGAACACCACTGCGTTGGTTCGCCTCCAAGGCATCGACACGATCATTGAACGCTGTGTGTTTGATGGGAATACAAGAGACGCATCAACTTTTACAACGCGCTATAACCATGGTGTATTTGTGAATACGCAAACTTGCAGAATTACCGACTGCTTCTTAGGCGGATTTAGAAGTTATGCGATCCATACCGCGGTCAATCAATCTCGAAGTACAATCAGAACATGTCACTTCACACGCCCAATATCAATCACCGGCAATAACATCGTTCTTTTTGGTAACAACTTCTTTCAATTAACATCTACCTCATACGCCATTCGTGCATCAGGCGACAATTGGCGAGTACAAAGCAACAATGTTGTTGGCGGCGGATTGTTTATTGCCGAGGGGGCAATAACGCGGCACGCTATTACAGGGAATACTACAACAGGTACGAATTTCAGCATTATGTGTCAACGAACAATGTCGCTTATAAATGTTTCAAACAATAGCTTCTCCGGAGATATAAAGTTTGTTTCAACCTATGGTGTCAGCAACGTGAATCAGATTAAAATCTCGGATAATATTTGCAATCGGATCATCGTTATGAGGAGCGGCACCGGAAATCCGCAATTAAGCAGATTTAGCATAACCGGCAACATCTCTTCAGGAATAAGTCAATTTAGAGATTTAAACGCTTCCTTGGTAACTGATAATTTAGGTCCTACTCCCACTACAAGCAATAATGCTGCAAACACCAGAATCAATAACCACCCTGTGTAAAGGAGAACAAATGATGAAAAGCAAACATTTTCAACTATCAGAAACACCCAAGGGGAAATTTATAGAATTTCTCAAGTATGTCGTTCACATAAAAAACGATGAAAAGGTGGAGTGGGATTACGATGAAAGCCGTGTGGTCGAAACAAAGCATCCGAATATGTGGGTTGCTGATGAAAGCAATGTGCCGGTCGAAGAGTATTTCCGCCGGGCCGGACATGAGTTTTCCTTTGAAGGCAAGAACCCGCTGCGCATTCGCTTGGATGGCGCGCTCATCGATGTAACAGATTTTTTCAAAATCGACCCTCTGACTGCCCTTATGCACGGCACACTTGAAGACATCCAAAAGGTTATTGCACTTGCCGGCGAAGGGAATGATGCTTGGCCGCCGCATCAAGTAGGCAATCTGCACTTATTCAAACATTGGTTTACCAACCGTGGATGTGTCGTTGAGCATTTCAGTGATGAATTCCCATTGTATATTCTTGTTAACGGCACTTTATTCTTGATGAGTGAGTTTGAACGTATTCATGACCGCTTGTATGGACGTGAAGAGCAGTTCAATGCCATGCTAACCGTCATCCCAAAGGAGTACAAACCACTGGGTGGTCGATATACGGGCATGGATTTAATCCAACGTATTAACTCACTCAATATGCCCGATTATGTCGAAGTTGAAGTCTACTCTGAAGAAGAACTACAAGAACTCACGGAGAATGCTAAGATTTGGGTTGGCGAAGATTATATTGTAGAGGCCAATGATATTCCGGCAGAAGTGGCACATTTGGAAGGCACTGCCGTAACCGATGCATTGATGGCACAACAGCTCGTTGACGGCACATATATCGCTACGCCCACACTTGACGACCTCACACGTGCTATTGTTGAACTAACAAAATCATCCGCGGGCGAAATGCCGGCTCTTACTAAACTTAAGACACACTTGGAGGAAATGTTATGACTTATAAACTCATTGAAATGGCGGCGATTTTTGCAGCTATCCTCACCCTTATTGCCGGATTCTCTGTCGTATATAAGCCGGTACGCAAATTACTTAGTCGATTAGAAGCGCTCGAAAATGAACTCGATAAACATCAAGCAGAGATGGCTACATCTAAGGATGCAAGAGCGGTTCTGCTCGGCGGCGTATTGGCTTGCCTTGAAGGCTTGCAAGAGCAAGGGTGTAACGGCTCAGTCGTAGAAACCAGTGTGGTTATTCGACAGTTTTTGATTGCGCAAACACGAAAGTGAGGTGTCTCATATGAGGAGAGCAGAAAGAGCGGGCCAATACTCAAAATTACAGTCAAAAACCCGCAGTGATATACCGTTAAGAATCACCGAAAACCTACTGAAGGTAAAGACCCTCGTCACGCTAGCCATCGTTTTTGTGCTATGTATACAATCATTGCGCGGCGATGATATTTCGCCCATTTTTGCGGGATTCGCGGGCTCGATCATTACTTATTACTTCACAAAAGGAGACGTTGACAATGACTATTACACAAAGAAATAGCCCAAATCACAGAGTGGGACGGCAGGGGCACACGCCTGACTTTATTGTTTGCCATACAACCGGCGGCAGCTTTACCAGCGCGATCAACACAATCATGAATTCCGCCAATCAAGTGTCTTATCATTATGTCGTGGCACGTGACGGTGCAGTGACGCAGCTTGTACGGCTTATTGACACAGCGTGGCACGCCGGAACGACCAATAACGGCGGCAACGCGGATAATCGACATTCGACAATTGCTACTGTGCGCGATCGCCAAGTCAACGCAAACTTATATACCGTTGGCATCGGCTTTGCCGACATGGCTAATGGTAATGCCAGCCCGCAGCAGGTTGACACAGCAGTCGCTTTAATTTCACATATTCGTGACGAAGTTAGACGCATCTATGACTTTGAAATTCCTATGACGCGGACAAATATCATTGGTCACAATGAAACTACCCCGCGTACAAGGGCATTTTGCCCGGGTGTAAATTTTCCATTCAATGAGATTATCCGGCGTATTAGCGAACAACATGCAGCACGTCCTGCAATACCACCTACACCTTCCGCTATTGCGGCGGGTGATGTTGTACGACTTACTGATAGTGCTACATATTACGACGGCCGGACCATTCCGGCATGGGTACGGAACGAAAACTGGATTGTGTCTGCCATATGGGGCGACCGCGCTGTCATTGACAAGAGCCAATCGGGTGCACATGCTATTAAAAGTCCAGTCAATGTGAGGCACTTAACGGTAGTTGGCAGCGATGCGATATCTACACAAGTACCGGAACCAGCGACAACACACCGCCCATTGGATGATATCGCCCACGAAGTCATTCGCGGCAATTGGGGCAATGGTACAGAACGTCGGCAACAATTGACGGCAGCAGGATATGATGCTGCGGCTGTGCAGAGACGAGTAAACGAGATGCTGAGGGCATAAAAGCAAACAAACCCATTAAAAATGCTGAAAATTCAATGATTTTCGGCATTTTTGGTGGTGATGTCATTGTAGGCTTTGCAACGAAGTTAATGTAGAAAGTACCTATTTTATGTCACAGAGCGAACCTTTCCTCATTGACACAACAAAATTGCCATAACAACACCTCTACTGGTGGAACAAATTGCCTCCAATACAAATTTACGAGTATTTCCAAACTGATTTGTCATCATCATAGCATTAAATAGGTGAAAAAACAAGGCGGAGTTGATTTTTAGGAGAGATTGTGTTATAATACCATCATTGTCTAAAGAGACGCGTGATGCAAAAAAATTATCGAAAAAATTAACCATAAGACTAAGAGCACGCTATAAAAAAAGCATTTAGCATTTGTTTATTGCAACTTACAACAGTAAATCTGCATATTGACATTTAAGGTGTTGCATAAAAAGTAATCTTATGATGCAGCATATAGTATTTGAGTGCAAAAACAAATTGTTGAAAACTTCAAATAAATTCCATTGAAAAGTACAGAAATTTATGATAACCTGAATATATTGTTTATGTTTTCAGATAATAAACATTTATATAAAAACGAAGGAGAAGGCAATATGTCAAAAATCAGCGTGTTCAAAAAAGTTGCAATATTTCTATCATTTGTCTTATTTGTAAGTGTTGCGCTTATTCAGATTTTTATAACAACCATAGCGGCAGAACCCGAAGGCATCGTACCAGCAATGGACTTGTTTGCCAGCGATCGCACTGAACTGGGCGATGCGATAGTAATAGCGAATGCTGCCGGAGTATCGGCAACAATCACGCTATTGGACGACATTGACGGGACACACACGGCACTTCCAATCAATGCAGGTGCAGATGTTATATTAAGGAGCGAAGCAGGCAATAACTTTACCTTTACCGTGACCAGCCAACGGCATTTTAATGTAAACGGCACATTGAAATTGGAGAATGTCACCTTGAGTGGTGACCCGACTCTTGGAACCGCGCATGGTGGTGTTCTAGTGAACGCCGGGGGGCGTTTGTATCTTGACCCGGGCAGTGTGATTGAGAACAACCGCGCTAGTTCCGGGGGTGGTGTACAATTGGATGACGCCACGCTCACCATAGATGGCGGTGTGATTCGCGGCAATACTTCAACCAGCAACTCTGCCAATAATGGCGGTGGTGGCATAAATGCTGTGGGTGCTGACAGCGAAATATATATGCTTAGCGGTGAAATCAGCGGCAATCAAGCACTCGGCACAGTCAATACGATTGGCGGCGGCGGCGTGCGGGTGTATGGCGGCGAATTTTTGATGGAAAACGGTACAATCAGCAGCAACACGATTACCGGGCGCTATGGTGGCGGTGTGGCCGTTGCCGGCGGCGGTAGCTTTACGATGGAAGGCGGGATAATCAACAGCAATGCCGCAAGAGCCGGCGGCGGTGTGAATATTGGCAATGTTAATACTGCGGCTACTTTTACAATGTACGGCGGCACAATCAGTGCGAACAACCTTACAGACGCTCAGCCGGCTGATGGTGGCGGCGGTGTAAGGCTTCATAATGCCGCCAGCAGTTTTTATATGTATGATAACAGCTTGATTACAAACCATGAAGTCGCCAGCGATGGCGGCGGCGTACAAGCGACTGCCGGTACAATTTATCTGCGAGGCGGTATAATCAGCAATAACAGGACGACCGGTAATCGTACCGGCGCGGGACTGCACGTTGCGAACGCTACACTCACGATGAGTGCCGGTGAAATCAGCACGAACAGGACACTTGGCACCGGTGCTGCGCATGGTGGCGGACTGCACCTCGTGAGTACTACATTTATAATGAGCAGCGGTGAAGTCAGCGGAAATTGGACGAGCGGCACCGGCAACGGCGGCGGCATACACGCAACAGGCGCGGGCAGCAGTATTGCCATGAGCGGCGATGCTGCAATCACCGGAAATAGAGCCCAACAAGGCGGCGGTTTGAATCTTGATGTGACGGTGGGTGCCGGGCAGCAGCCATTCACACTGAGTAGCGGTCGGATTGAAGACAACACAGCAAGGACGAACGGCGGCGGCATGCGGCTTTCCGGTTTTGCGATCACGATGACCGGCGGCAAGATTCATGACAACAGCGCCGGCCATGCCGGCGGCGGCATCCATTTTGCGACCAACATGAACAGTAGATTGTTTCTATATGAGGATGCCATCATCAGCGATAATACATCGGGTACTGTGACTGTAGGCGTTATTGCCCGTGATGGTGGCGGTATAAATATGACCGGCGGCCGGGCATATCTGCGCGGCGGCGAAATTAGCGGTAATACAGCACTTGGCACCGACGCGAACGCCGGCCAAGGCGGTGCTGTGAACCTTCGAAGCGCTCCCTCTGCCGATCCACCCACTGTATTTACAATAGAGAGCGGCATGATCACTGAGAATGAGGCACACTTGGGCGGCGGCGTCAGCATTTTTAGTGGCACAAATCTTGATGTCGTTATGCAAAACGGTGAAATCAGTTATAATCATGCAAGAAACCAGGGCGGCGGCGTGAACGTCAACCAAGGCAGCTTTGAAATGCTTGACGGCGTTATTAAAAACAACACCTCGGATTCAAGCGGCGGCGGCATAAGGATGAGCGGCAACGGCACAGTAGAACTTCACGATGGCGAAATTCGCGGCAACATCGCGCAAAGTGATGGTGGCGGCATACACATAGGCACTGCTGTTGGCAATAGTTTGTATGTTTCGGAAGATGCGTCTATTATCGGAAATACCACTCATGGCGCCACAGGCGGCGGTGGTTTGAATTTTGCCGGCGGCACGCTGGAACTGCATGGCACAGTCAGCAACAACAAGAGTCTGGGCAGCGGTGATGGCGGCGGCGTGAATATCATCAATGGTGTTCCCGGTGCTGTACAAACGGCTTTGATAGATGGGTCTCTCATTAGCGGTAATATGACAAATGCCGCCGGGGGCGGGCTTAACATTCAAATCGAAAATTTTACAATCCAAAACAGCATCTTCGCAAACAACCACGCAAACAGCCGCGGCGGCGGTATGCGAATCGGCAGTGCGGGCAATATTACGTTGGATACGAACGTTATCTTTTACGAAAACACTACAAACGGTGCCGGTGGTGGCATTTTTGTAGGATCGAGCTTCAGCAATACTTTGCATATACATGACACCATTGTCATCTATGAAAACTCAGCAAATCATGGCGGCGGTTTATATATGCGCGGCGGCAACGTCCACATGCATGGCGGTGATATACATCATAACACCGCTAACGTCAATGGCGGTGGCGTGACAGCCAGTGTGAGCATGCTTGTTTCGCCGGGAAGTTTCACGATGGAAGACGGAACCATCAGATACAACACGGCCGGCGGCAGCGGTGGCGGTGTTCATGCGCATAATTCGAATGACAATTTAATCGTGCTAGGCGGCACTATTTACGACAACACCGCGCATAACGGTGGCGGTATAAATGTGAGGAACGCCACAGTTACGATAGATGGAGGCATAATTGACAACAATACCGCGCATAACAATGGCGGTGGCATTTGGATGGCCAATCATCTAAACCCATTCTCTATGACTAGCGGCTCGCTTACAAGAAATTCCGCCGGAGGTGACGGCGGTGCGATTTTCGTAAATCCGACCTACACGGATAATCCCGTAGCGGATCCGGATACTATCTATGAAAGAGTTCAAGTGATCTCAAACAGCGTTACATTCGACAACAACTTTGCCGGCGGGGGCGGATTTGCACCTCCCAGCAACTGGAGTGCAATTAGTCGTTTTAACGGACAGTTGCTTACAAATCACAATATTAATTACAGATCGAACTGGCGTGTAACTTTTGTTTTAGATGGTGGTAATGTTGGCGGTAATGAAGGTCCTATTGAACATATATTTCAAACCGATTGGTCACCGGCGCAGCTAATAATCGGCGATGCGCGCGTACCGGGCATGTTGCCGCCACCTGCATTAATTCGAGAAGGCTACATTTTCGTTGGTTGGCGTAACCGCGACATTGAGCCTGACTGGGATGAAGATTGGGACGGCGATTTTTCAGATTATATTTTAACATGGACAGATGTAGCAGCATGGGAAGTTGAAAATTCGACTGAGTTTGAAGCGATATGGAAACTTAGAACATTTGCCTTTGAGTTCCATAAAACCGGGCAGGACATATACAATGTGCCTGAATGGAACACACCGGGGTGGGTTGATACGGTTCTGCGCGGCGGCGCGCATTTTTCAATATTCCGTTATACTGGAAACGGAACACCGAATTCTGGGGTCGTTACTGAGGATATGATTACTACCGGCACTTGGGTATATGCCGGAAGCGCTATTAGCAGCGGACTCATTGGTGCACCGATCGAGTTTCAGCTATTGCCTGATAGCTATTATCAATTAGTAGAGACTATAGCTCCTGCAGGATATACGCTGCCGTTAGGTCAGTGGCGCGTTGTGTCGGTGGAGCGTGATAGTGATGGAGCTGTTGGCTTCCAAATTACGTATCAAGGGGATTCAACAATTCCGGCATTTGTTAATATCGGCGGCGAATTTGAAGATAGTGCATTTTTTGATGGCACATTCTTTGTTGGCAATCGGTTACAGTTGATCTTGCCTCTGTTCGGCGGATCCGGCGTTCCTTTGGCATTTACGTTGCTGGGAGGATTTCTGATTATTATGGCTATGGTTGCACTAAGCTTTATCTTGTGGCATAAATCGAAAGAGAAGATTAAGCGGCAGACACCATGCGGTCTTTCTTAAAAGTTAGTGATTGTCGAGATAATTAAGCTATTATTCTGCTTCGTTTAATCCATTTGCAAAATAAGCCCTATGCCAACCTGTTTTCCTTCTGCGTAAATCTGCATCGCCTATCATGGCGTCGTCTTGATTACTTTGTCAAGGGGTAGAAAAAAGCAGTACAAGGCTTTTCTTGTACTGCTTTCGCTATTCATAATGTGCCTACTCATGGTATGGGTCGGGGATTGTGGGCAAGACGGGAGTTTGCTTATACTGCGAACTATACTTCCGCTGATAAGAGTTTACTTACAGCTTCTATTACTTTTCTTGCATCTTGAAAGTCAGATGGTGTCCATTGGAATTGTAACCCGCCACATGATATTTTTATTTTATCGTTGTATTCATATTTTATTGCGTGTCTGCACCCGTTTCCGCCACTTGGAATTGTGCAATTATTACATATACGTCCGGCAATATTGCCGGGCAGGTTTGAAAACATTTTATCTGCAAATTCCGGCGATGTTTCTGCTAACTTGGATAGTGTTTCGATTGTACCGTTTTTTTCATTTATTTTTGGTATTTCCATATCATGCAGCTCTTCAAAATTTAATCTTCGCATTTTATAAATGAATCCAAGAGCAGATACATATCTTATGCCAAAATCGTTTACTGTCCTTTTGATATTCAGGCTGTTTTTCATATCCTTCATCAAAAACTCATCTGTTTTTCTTGCTTCATTTTGTACTTCTACAGGCAAGTTTGTTATATATTGCTCAAATTTTGACATTTTAGGTGCAGAACTAATCATTTCCATAAACCATCCCTAATATAAAGTTTAATCGCTATTGATTGCCGAGCCATCTGTGCGATGTTTTGTTAAGAAATCGTTTTGTGTTTTCATCATATTTTTAATTTCAATTAAATAGCTATCACTAATTGTCGGCAGAATAATCAATTTATCGTGACAGCAAGCAATTTTTTTCCCGTTAGGATAAATATAAGTATAGCAACCTCCGCATTTTCCATTACATCCACTTTCGATTCCGACACGAGTTTTTCGGGATTCACATTCCCTTTTTACACCTTCATGGAATATATCCGAATAATCAGACGTGGCATAAAACTTTAACGCAAGAGTCGTTTTGTCATTGCTTGTCAAAGGATTAGGCGGACTAATTTTGCATAGTCTGTTGTAGCTGTTATTTTTAATTTTCCTTGCAAAAACAACCGGCTCGTATTTGTCTTTAACTTTCGCGGGCGAATATCCTAATTTTGTCGCGTATTCGGCTATATTGCGATATAAATCCTTTTCGTTGTCTGGCAAAAGGGCAATTAAATCGTCAATCCTTGCCTTTGATTTTTCAGTCATTTTTACACACCCTCTTTCAATTTAATCGGCACAAATAATTCATATTGATGATAGCCTAATCCTTTTTTTATTTCTTCTGTAGGATTTATCATATGTCCCATACAATAACGTCTGCCGCGTATTTCGTCAAACTCAAAATTAGTTGATTCAATCCATTTCATAATTTTTTCAATTACAAGACTATTACTTTCGCCGTCACCGTCTATAGCAGTGTGAACAGCATATAACCCACCTTCAAAGTCGATGATTTCATATCCGCCACAATCTTCGCTTGTAGCATCATCTTCTACCATCATCCACCATACGGCGCCACCATCTTCTCCGAACAAAAAATCGTTATATGGATAATATTTAGTATATCGCCTTTTCGGTTCATAGTCAGACCACCAATTTGAAAAATCCCAAACTTTCGAGTTTGTAGTATCAGGTGCTCCCGAAGTTGCCACTTTACATTTTGGTATTTGTATAACACGTACTTCCGGCATTTTGTTGGAATTTAATTTTTCCGTAATTTCTGCCAATCGGTTCACTGTTGCTGGATTGCCGCCGTAATCCACATTGACAAGCCGTGTTTCGATTTCATTTGCTTTGTCATATAATGATTTGATATCTGCGCCTTTACCAAAATCAACTTGCTTGATTTCTGCGATAAAATCTAAAATTATTGATTTGAGTTCGTGCAATAACGACACTTCGCCGTCAATATCATCAACCTTTTTGCCTAACACATCCAAAACGGCATCAGAGCCGGACGTGTTGAAAATTCGTTGTATATCTTTGATGCTGATATTGAGTTTACGTAGAATTAGAATCTGCTCAATTCTTCGCACGGCATTTTCGTCATATAAGCGATAGGCGTACTCGTCACTACGGCTACTTTCTATCAACCCCATGTCCTCGTAATAGCGCAGAGTACGCGCTGTAATATCGTACTTGTCCGATACGTCTTTGATTTTGATTAGGTCGCTCATTATGCTTGTCCTCATTTCTAAATTTATCGCAAAGATAAATCTATTATAAACTCTTCCCCAACGGCAGAGTCAAGCCTTTTTCGTAAAGTTTTTGATAAAAATTCCGTATTCGATTTTTATCGCCGAATACGGATAATATAAATATGATACCACACGCCACACCGTTACGCCATAGCACAGAAGATATCCGACTTGTCTGTCAAAGAGGGCAATACTGATATAGTCAAACGACTCAAAAAGTTGCTCAAAGAAAATGAGGAAGCCGTCACAAATCTCATAAAGACTATCGAATCGGGCAAAGCGGTTGATGTATTAAGCGTACAGATTGAAAAACGGCAAGCCGAACGCAAGGATTTAGAAAATCAACTCACTTTGGAACAAGCCATTCGTCCGACACTCTCGTATAACAATGTAAAGCACTTCTTTGAAAAGTTCAAGCACGGCAAACCCCTACGACCCTGCGTTTCGTATATCGCTGATTGGTGCGTTTGTCGATAAAATCCGTATTTTTGACGGCGATGATGCACGAGTTGAGATTTATTGCTACGCAAGCGAGCAACCAATAAAAATGCCCCTCGAAAAACCCATAAGGGATTCATCTAAGGGACATTTGGTGGGCTCTCAGGGACTTGAACCCGGGACCAACCGGTTATGAGCCGGTCGCTCTAACCAACTGAGCTAAGAGCCCATACAACGTATTGTAACGCAAGATGGCATTTATGTCAAGTGCATAATCTCCCAAAATATGGACACAATATCACTACATCAACCACGGAGGTGAAGTTGTGCGTATTCTCAATACAGAGCGTGTGCGGTCAGTTTTACTGACTTGCGTCACGATTGCACTCATCGTTATGGCCATTGCCATCAGCAGCACGCGGCGCATGGCATATACTACACCCGCTGACAGTGCTCTTATACTTGTCCTCAATGACGAGCCGCCACACGTTCCTGCGTTTGCCGAACTTGCCGAGTTTGATTACATTCTGCGCGACTACAACGGTCTGCTCACAGTATTCACACGCGAAAGCCCTGATACACCATTCTACCGCACCGATGTCCGCGTTCGCACATTGCGACAACATGACCAGAACTTGCTTGTCGACGGCATACTTGTCGAAAACAATATGAAATTACAGCAATTGCTCGACGATTTTACAACATAGGCGTTGCGCATATTGGTTTCACGTGCTATAATGTAATGCATCATTGCAGAATTTTACATTATAGGGGGGTTCCGATGCAACAAGTTTACAAAGGCAAGACCAAAGACGTTTACAAACTCGATAACGGGCAGTATTTGTTAAAATTCAAAGACGACATGACCGGCGAAGATGGCAAATTTGACCCGGGCGCCAACACTATTGGGTTGTCCGTTGAGGGCGCGGGGCGCGCGGGGCTTCGCTTGACCGAATACTTCTACACGCACATCGAAAACGCCGGCTATCCCACGCATTTCATCGCCGCCGATGTTGATGCTGCGACACTGACCGCTAAACCCGCTGAAGTCATCGGCAAGGGCTTGGAAGTTATCTGCCGCTTTCGCGCCGCGGGTAGTTTCTTGCGGCGGTACGGCGACTATTGCACCGAAGGGCAGCAACTCGACGCCTTTGTGGAAATGACGCTCAAAGACGACGAGCGCGGCGATCCACCTATTTCACGCGATGCCGCGGCCATGTTGGGCTTATTGAGCCATGACGAGTACGATAGATTGGTCGTTTTGACACAGGAGATTTCGCGATTGATTAAGCAGCTGCTTGCAAAGAAGGGGCTTGACCTATACGACATCAAGCTGGAATTCGGGCGTATTGACGGGCAGATTGCCTTGATGGACGAAATCAGCGGCGGCAATATGCGCGTGTATAAGGACGGCGTGTATGTTGAGCCGTTGGGGCTGGTTGATTTAATCCTTGGATAGTAAAAAACAGGCTTACCGCCCGCTCTTAACTTGTACTGTTATTTCTCAGTGGTCACGAAACCATTTCTGTATTTATAGCAGAACCCTAAAATGCTGTTATATAGTAAAAAATTAAGCGCGCATTATTTTATCAGTAATGTCAACATGCGCCTTATTTCTTCTGCGCAAAATGTATTTTCCCTTCTCTTTTCGTATTTTTACATGCCAGTACATCCTATGTCCATTGTTTGTTTCCCACATATCATTCGTAAATGATATAAATTCTTCGAACTCAAAAACGAAGATTGCCGAATCGTCGCCACAACCAAATGCAACATAAGCATTTTTATATTTAGTAAGTGATTCTTTTTGATGTGGATGAAACGCAAACCAATACTCTGGCTTTTCTGTCGTCCCATGATTCTTTGATACTGCGCAAATTATAGCCATATCGCTTTCTTTATTAGCATATAATGTTCTTGTTTGTTTTTTTACCGTGATATTAAGATGTTTTTGGATTCTCTTAATACAAGCATCATTAAAGTTAACCGGCGTAGCTTTCGTTTCATTAGCATTATTTCGTCGTTCTGTATCTTCATCAACAATCAGATTATTCTCATCATTGCTATATTTTACATCTTCACCTGTGGTGAATATGGTGTCAATTAGGTAATCAAGCCTTGTAAATTCAAGGGGTTTTAGTATTTGACTAATTTGCTTAAATGTGTTTTCATTATCGACTAGGTCTTCTTTAATCTTTAATAATTTCAGCAATGCTTCTGCACTTATCAGTCGTATATCCCATGCATGTTTAGACCCTCTTATTTGAGCCTCTAAACCGCCGGTATCATCCCTTCCAATTATCAATAATATCGATGAATCGTTTTCATTAATTTTGCCACCAGCAATAAGTTTTTTTCTGTATTCAGCAATTGTATCTAAGTTTATAGAGTATACGTTCGTTGTTTTTGTTTCAACAATAATGGCGCTATCTTGACTTTCCCATAAACCATCGTTTCCAACACTACCCTTTTTTCCTTTATAAAGCCCAAACTCAACTGTAAAACCCAATCTTACGCCAATCTCATTTACTAGATCTTGTAAAGCTTTATGCGCATTTTCACCTGACTCTGCCAAGCACTCATTTATGTAAGTTTCCAATTTAGTTGTGGGCAAATTGCTTAACAGTTCCTTAAACTCAATTGACGTAGAACTGTTGTCAGTTAATTTTCCATTTCCGCAAAACCCAAGAATCTGATGCAGTTTTTTATCTTCATAAGAATTCGGGTTTTCTTCCCATAAGGTTTTTATCGTTTTTTTCAAGTTATATATCTTCTCCTTTACTCAAATCTATTTGCACATACGATAAAATTTACACCATACCACGGGACGCAGGGGATTGCGTCCCGTGGTATGGATAATCACAAGCCCTCTTTCGTGCACGTGTAGCGTGATAAGTGTTTCCCTATCTCTGCTCCACTGCCCTTGCCGCGCTCTTAAATTCGCCACGCACCTTCTGCAACTCACCGTTTATCGTATTCAATCCGCCGCCCAATTGCGCCACGAACTCACCCAATTTCTTCAACGTATCTTCAACATAGTCATTCGCCGCACCACGCACTTCACGCTCATGCAACCGCGCTTTTGACTCAATCTCACGCGCTTTCGACTTGGCTTCCTGCACAATTTTACTCTCATTGACAATTTGCAGTGCCCGCTCTTCGGCCTGCCGTTTAATCGCCGCCGCCTCACGCTTGGCATCATTGATAATGTCGTTGCGGCTTTGCACAATTTGGCAAGCCTGCTCAATTTCCGGCGGCATGACGTTACGCACCTCGTCAATCAACCCCAGCACCTTATCACGGTCTACAATGCACCTATCCGCACCAAACGGCAAAGAAAATGCCTTCTGCAAAAGTTCGCTCAGATTGTCCAATAAATTTTCCGTGTTGCCTGAAATTCCCGACATTGTGGTTTCCTCCGTATGTTTAATTCACCAATTCGGTGATTCTTTTCTTTACCGCTGTAACAACAAAATCCGGCGCGAAATGCGCTAAGTTGCCACCATACCGCGCAAACTCCTTGAACGCGCTGCTGCTCAAATGCGCCAATTGCGGATTGGCGGGCAGCAGAAGCGTTTCCAACATCATGTTTTCTGCCTGATTTAATGCCGCCATTTGTTGTTCTATATAAAAGTCTTGCGCATCCCTCACACCCTTTATTATAACAGGTTTACCATAAGTGTCAAGCCCCCGCGCAAGGTCGGCAACAAGCCCTTCGGAAGTGATAATCTCGATATTTTCCCCCAACTCTTGCTCGTCAACAGCACAGCGAAGCATTGTCGCACGTTCGTCAGGCATAAACAGCGACATTTTATCGATGTTGCGCATGACAGAAACGATAAGTGTATCAGCCAGTTTTGCCGCGCGGGCGATAATGTCGAGATGCCCATACGTCAATGGGTCGAAACTGCCGGGATAGATGGCTGTTTTCATAGGTCATTCCTCCCCTACACAGGTCTTTCCGTACCGCAAAACTTGCAAAAATGACGGTCTTGGCTTGGACTGGGTGCGCTGCAGCTCGGACACATCCAGTAAGCGGCTCCCTGCCGTTGTTCGATTTCAATAGTCTGCCTTCGCTTTCTTTTTTTGTGCCAATTTATAAGTTTTAACACCAACAGCAATCATAATAACACCGAGCACAGTTGGAATGATAACAGGAAGAAAAACAACAGTCCAATCCCAAACACCGATGACAAGCACGCCATCTCGGATAGAAAGCGTCCGTGAAAGGTTTTCATCGCGCCTGTATCCACTCCGTAGCAAACTGTTGTAAAACTCACCGACCTCTTGATCGCCATTTTCCCAAGTGATTGTACCTTGTCCGTGAAGCTGTCCGTCAACAAGTTCACCTTCATATATCCAGCCCAGGCCACTGGGATTAACAGATTCAAATCGCCCAAATCCTTGCGGCAGACCATCTTCATCGAGCATTCCGCTGAATATCCCCGTACGGTCACCAAACGCAAACGACACGGTCATTTCATAATCCTCAACCATTCGTGCCGCCGCTGCAGTCAATGGTATGGAAATGAAAATCAATACCATACATAGTAAACGGCTGACCTTTTTCATGCCCGCCCCCCGTACACCGTCACTTTCACCCGCCCGTAGCGATACTCCACCGCATTCCATTGTGCGGGGGCTTCCCATTGGTCATCGATATCGCTTTCACAGACAATCAGGCCGCCATCTTGCAGTAAATTCCGCTCGGCAATCAACGCCAACGCCTTGCGGATGAAAGTGCTGCGATACGGCGGGTCAATAAAAATCAACCCAAACGGCTCTTCCGCGCCTTGCAGGAACGCCAATGCATCCTTGACCAATACGCGTGACTGTTCTTGCGCATGCACTTTTTCGACGTTTTGACGCAAAATATCTGCCGCCGCACGACTGTTGTCAACAAATACACAATCCCGTGCCCCGCGGCTCAATGCCTCGATACCCAGCTGCCCGTTGCCGGCAAACAGGTCCAGCGCGCGCCGTCCCTCGACGTCAAATTGAATAATATTAAAAATCGCTTCTTTCACACGATCAGATGTCGGCCGTGTCGCGTCGCCGGGCAGGCTGTGCAACTTACTGCCGCGCCATTGTCCTGTAATAACTCTCATGTGTTGCTCCTCCTTTGTAGGGGCGGCATTCTGCCGCCCGTGGCATGATACCACGCCAAAACGCTTTGATTATTCATGGGCGAACACGGTTCGCCCCTCGGGCTTACTCGAAAAGCGAAGGCTTTATCTCGCAGTCTGTGAATAGGATATCGTTTTCTATGTTATCTATTCGTTTCTTTTGATGTTCATCTATATTTGCAGGGTCAAAAAACCAACTGAATTTGCATATCTGCCGAAATTTCATAAACATCGGTATTTTTGCAAGCCAAAAATCACTCAAATTATTTGCAAATAAGTATCCTTTGAGAAAGTTTTTGATTATGCTATCGGTAAAATCATTACCGGCATCATCCTTACGTCCCCACCACAACCCATGATACAATGCTATGCCTATATCCAAAGCAAACCAGCTGTACAGGCTGTCATCAAAGTCAAAAACATTGATACTATCGCCGTCTGCATGGAAATTCCACGGGTGCATATCATTGTGAATCAACCCGTAAGAGTCTTTGTCTTTTGGCAGTGCCATCATTTCTTTTATCAAATTTTCAACAATTATATTCACCGATGGGCAACTTTTTACACTATCGCCAAGCGCGAATCTACCGTCAAATGAGCCGCGTGTAATGGTATTGCTTGTAAATGCAAAATCTTTTGTAAGACGATGAATATCACCCATCACCTTGCCCCAATTAAAGAATATTTTTTCATTCCATTTTTCTAAATTATTCTTATCAAATGGCATTCCGGCAACAACTTTAAATGAGGAAATAATAAAATCCTTACCATTCTCGTGTGTTGAAGTTACAAGCTCACCGTGTATCGTTTTCAACGGTAAGCCCACACCAATATGGTTTTGCGCAAGATAAAATAGCCACTCCATTTCGGCTTTTGTTTCATTAAATGAGCCATTCGAAAATCTTAGGATATAATATTGCCCATCCTTTTGAAACGCATAAATCTGATTGGTTGAGTCACTGACAAATTGAAGTGTTGCTTTGTCAAAACCATAGTTTTTTGCCGCAAATTCTAATAGGTTATCTGATACCATGGCGACCTCCTATCCTTATCCGAAGTGTTGAAAATCAAATTTTCGACCCGCAGCTTTTACGCCTGCGATTATTCACGGGCGAACACTGTTCGCCCCTACGAAATATTCTCACTACCCAAAAACTCATGCACCGTTTTAGCAATCGGGTATGGCACAACCACGCATAATTCGTCTAAGCTCGCGGCGCGCAGGGCCTTCATTGACTTAAAGTGCGTCAGCAACGCCGCACGGCGTGCCGGGCCAACGCCCTCAATTTTATCAAGTATCGAACTGTAACTCGCCTTGCCGCGTTGGTTTCGGTGAAATTGTATCGCAAATCGGTGCGTTTCCTCTTGAATGCGCCCGATAAACGAAAACAAATGCGCAAGTAAGCCAATTTCGTCGCCGTCCGGCGTAACCAGTGCGCGGGTACGGTGCTTTGCGTCCTTTGCCATGCCGAACACGGGGATATCAAAGCCCATTTCCCGCACAACTTTTCGCGCCATTGCGGCGTGTGTCGAGCCGCCGTCAACCAGAAGCAAATCCGGCGCATTGGCAAAGCCCTCGCTCTGCTCCTGCAAGCGTTTGAACCGTCGCGTCAGCACTTCTTGCATACTGTGGTAATCGTCCTGCGATGTAACGTCCTTTACCTTAAACAGCTTGTACTCACTGCGCTTTGCTTTGCCGTCAATAAACACTGTCATCGCGCCAACAATGCCAACGTCGCCGGTGTTGGAGATATCACACGCCTCAATGCGTTTGGGCGTTTCATCAAGTGCCAATGTTTTTTGCAGCGATTCCAGCATACGCGAGGTTTTTTCCTCGCTGCTAGTCATCCATTCCAGCTGTTCGCGCGCGTTTTTTACTGCCAAATCGGTCATCTCTTTATATTGCCCGCGTTGCGGCACATTAACCTCAACCGTATGCCCTACCTGCTCTTTCAGCGCGGCTGCAAAAACATCTCTGTCATCTATGTCATGTGACAAGTAAAGTTTTCGCGGCATATGGTTGCGCGGCAGGTAAAACTGCTTGACAAATTCGGTCATCGTTTCGCATGCACCGCCGTGCACCACCGCGTCAATCACCTCAGTATGCTTGTCAAACACCACGCCATCGGCATAATGCAATACTGCGACGCAACAACGTCCGTCCTGTTCGTGCAACCCCACGACATCACAGTCGGCCATACTGCCGCTAACAACCTTTTGCCGCTGTCCCAGTGCCACAATCGCCTTGTAACGGTCGCGCAGCAACGCTGCCAACTCAAAATTCAACTCGTCAGACGCCATTTCCATCTCAGCCTGCAAGCTGTCGGCAACTTTCATATATTTTCCTTCCAGCACTGACACAATATTGCCGATAATGGCATGGTATTGCTGGCTTGAAATCTTGCCCGTGCATATGCCCATACAGCGGTTCATCTGTACATTTAAGCAAGGCTTTTTACCGATGTCACGCGGAAACTCGTACTTGCAAGTGGGCAATTTCATCGCCTCGCTAATTTTCTGCAATACAATTTCTGAATTCGTGCGTGACATATACGGTCCGTAATACTTATTGCCGTCCTTTTCCCATTTTAACGTCGTTGACAGCTTCGGAAATTCCTCTTGCGCCGACACTTTGATGTAGGGAAAGCCTTTAATCCGCTTCAACGCAATATTATATTTCGGTTTATATTTGACAATCAACGAGGCTTCCAACACCAATGCCTCGCGTTCGCTGTTGACGACAATGACATCAAAATCGTCGATGTTGGCGACCATGCGGCGCGTCTTTGCATCATGCTTATGGTCTTGAAAATACTGCGAAACGCGGCTTTTTAACTGCTTGGCTTTGCCAACGTAAATTACCGCGCCTGTTTTGTCTTTCATGAGGTACACGCCCGGCTCTAACGGCAGCGCAAGGGCTTTTTGTTTTCGATCAGTCATGTGGTTTTCCTGTCATGCTTCACAACGCCGCCTCATCGGCAAAATTTTACCCGCTCCAACTTCCGACTCCGGTGCCTGTGGCAACTACGCGAAAATTTCCAGGACTCCATTTTTGCTGAGGCGGCTGTTCGGCAGTTCTATTCTGTCACGCCTCTTGCGCGGCGGCTTTACGCTTCCATAAAATCACTTTCTATCATCTCACCCAATGCATTGACAGCTTCTTCTTCGTCAGCACCATTAGCGATGATGGTAATTGCCGTGCCGCGCACAATGCCGAGCGATAACACACCGAGCAAACTCTTAGCATTGACGCTACGCGTGCCTTTTTCTACATGAATGCTGGAACGGAACTCGTTGGCTTTTTGTATAAAAAAAGTAGCCGGACGCGCGTGCAACCCGATTTGATTGTTGATGGTAAATTCTTTGGAATACATCGTTGTCCTCCGCATTATAAATGGTCAATAGATTCACATTGTAAAGCAAGGTCTCATTCTTACCTTACAATGTTATTATATCATAGTGCAGCCAACAACGCAACATAAGTCGCATGTCGTTCAGGCGAAATTTTACCGTCTTGCACGGCTTGCAAGATAGCACAGCCCTCGTCACGCTCATGACGACAGCTGCGATAACGGCATTGATCAATATACGGCCGCATTTCGGGATAGCAATAGGCCAACTCACCGGGCGTTTTCCCCTTGATGCAAGTGGGATCATAGATGGTAAAGCCGGGCGTATCGGCAATCAGGCTACGGCGCGACGCCGCAGACAATGCCGAATCACCTTGACGTTCTATTGATGATGTTGTGTTCGCTTTTATCTGCTCTTGACTTGGTTTAGTATTGCAGTCACAAGAAATCAATTCAACGTGCCGCGTGGTGTGTTTGCCCAATTTTAATCGCTCACTGATTTCTCCAGTCTGTAGCGCTAAATCGGGAAACAGCGCATTGAGCAAGCTCGATTTTCCAACACCCGACTTGCCTGCCAATACCACTATCTTGCCGCACAATACGGTTTTTAAGCCAGCGATACCGCTGCCTGTTTCGGCACTTACGGCAAAGACGGGATACCCGCTTGCGGCATAGCGTTCCTGCCAATGCTTCCCCTCGTCGATATCTGACTTGTTGACGGCAATCACTACGTCAATGCCATAGCATTCTGCCGTAACGGTCAAGCTGTCGGCCAGCATAGGGTCGCTCTTGGGCGGTGCTTCGGACAGTACCATGACAAGGCAATCGACATTAGCGATCGGCGGACGGACCAACACATTGCGACGCGGGAGAATTTCGTCAATCCTCACACTATCGTCACATGACACGCATACTTTATCCCCCACCAATGGTTTAATTTCATCATGCCGAAATATGCCGCGGAGAGCCACCTTTCCAAGTATCTGTCCATCATCAAGCAGCACCGTACCCAACCCGCCGACATATTTGACCAGCGTGCCTGCGCTCATCAGCTCGTCGGTGTATCCTGCAAGGCAAAGCTCCGCGGATGTCCGCCGTCAAACGTTACCATGATTACCTCCGTTGGCAACCCTGTAACCGCCAGGATAAATCGACCATTGGCGGCATCAAAACTGATGGTTTGGTTAAATTCAACCACCGCACCACGCGTGACACGCACCAACACATCGCCGCCATCAAAAGCAGCCGGAATAGCAATATTCATCGTTCGCGTAATTGGTTGCGGCTGCGGAGACGGTTGTGGACTGGGCGGCGGAGATGGTTGCGGTGACGGCTGTGGTGATGGTTGCGGCGACGGCTGCGGCTGCGGTCCGTTGCTGATAAATAAGGTCACACTAGTGCCGGGATTAAGGCGCGCGCCTGCCGCCGGATCAGTGCGAATGGCGTGATTGGCGTTGACAGCCGTCGAATACTCGCGTTGAACATTAACAGTCAAGCCGGCATCTTCCAGCGCCCGCCGTGCTGACGCCTCGGTCAGTCCTTGCTGAATACTGGGCACCGTTGCCCGTAGACCGCGACTGATTGTCAAAGTGATCGTCGTACCGGCTTCTACGCGTGTACCCGATGCCGGATTTTGTCGAATCACACGCCCTGCAGCATGTTCGTCACTGTATTCTGTCTGGCCCGCTTCCACAATATGGAATGTGTTATTCCATTGATTATTACCGCGCACTGCCTCCATAGTACTCCCCACCATATTGGGGACAGTTTCGCCGCTTTCGGCGTTGTCAGGATCGACTATCGTCAACTGCACCGCCGCCCCTCGGTCAACTACAGTAAACGGCTCTGGGTCTTGCCCAGTAATTGTTCCAGTAGCCTGTCCGAGAGATCCCACCACATAGATGTTCGGAGCAAGCACCAACCCCAGATTTTCCAAGAGCGCTTGGGCTGCCGTGATATTCAACCCCATGACGTTAGGCACTTCTACCGGCGGCGGGCCTTCGCTGACGACCAGTGTCAACACTTCGCCATCTTGCAGTGCGGCAATGGCGACATCGTCCGGCTCAATGCGGATAATCAACCCCTCCGGCACGTCGTCGCTGGGCTCTCTCTCGAGAACATATTCAATGCCCAACGCGCGCAAACGCATGTGAACAGCCTCCGGCGTTTCCCCCGCGAAGTCTTCACTCCGCAAAGTTGCCGGCACAGGCCCCAGTGATACAACATATTCTACAAGACTGCCGGGCGCGGCACGTGTGCCTACATCCGGGTTTTGACGAATAATGGTACCCGGCACAGTCGGCGTGTCCGAATTATCAAACTCACGTCCCTCTTCTTCGATGATAAAACCACGCAAGATATGACGTACAGGATGCCCCTCTTCGTCGTACTCATCTACTTCAGCGCCCGCCAACACGTCAGCGTAGTGCTGGCCAACCAAATCCGGTACAACATCGCCGGTGCTGGGACTAAAAATGCCGCCGAGCAATGCCACAAATGCCCATGTCAACGCGCCGAGCAAAACCAGCACACCTACCGCGGCGATGATAAAAGTGTGGTTGAACTTTTTCTTTTTCTTGTTTTTTTGATCCATCATTAAGGCTTCGGTTTCGTTCAAGCCATCGGCCGCTTCACTCGCCGTGGCGGGATATCCACTGTTTTTCAGCGGCGGCATGTCTTCATCGTTGCCCAACTCATGGGGCGCGGGGATAAGCGTAGCAGGCGCCATTACCATTGTCGGATCGTCTTCCCCTCGAGAGGCCATATTCCGCTGATAGCCAAATATAATGGCGGGATTTTTTCTAAACTCTTCCAAATCATACAACATCTCGTCGGTGTTGGCATACCGCGCGTCGATGTTAGGTGCCATGGCTTTCATGGTGATCTCTTCTAAGCCGAGCGGAATATCGGGATTGATATCTCGCGGGCTGAGCGGCATGGAATTGATATGTTGAATGGCAACCGTAATGGGCGAGTCGCCTTCGTACGGCAAGCGACCCGTCAGCATTTCATAGAGCACAACACCAGTTGAATACAGGTCACTCCGTACGTCAATCTGACTGCCGCGCGCCTGTTCGGGCGAAATATAATGCACCGAGCCAAGGGCTTCCTGCACAAGTGTATTTTGCATCGACATAAACCGCGCAATGCCAAAATCGGCAACTTTAACGCTGCCGTCACGCAACAGCATAACGTTGTGCGGCTTAATGTCTCGGTGAATGACACCCCGTGCGTGGGCGTGATTGAGTGCGCGCGTAATTTGCGTCACATAGTGCAATGCCTCACGCCACGGCAGCGCGCCCTTGCGTTGCATATATTGTTTCAGCGTCATGCCGTCGATGTACTCCATGACGATGTACTCAACTTCACTCGTTTTGCTCACATCATACGCTGACACAATATTCGGATGTGACAACTGCGCTACAGCCTGCGACTCAGCGTGGAAACGCCTGCGGAAATCCTCGTCATTGACATACTCGTCTTTGAGAATTTTCACAGCCACCACGCGGTTAAGCCGATGACACAACGCCTTATAGACATAAGCCATGCCGCCCGAGCCGACCAGTTCTTGCACCTCGTACCGATTGTCGAGCAGTTTTCCGATGTATTGTTCTGCTGTTCTGTCCATGTTTAAATAAGCCTCCTTATAAAGCAACGATAACTACCGTAATATTATCCAGCCCGCCCCGCGCATTTGCTGCGTCGATTAGGCGTTTACAGCAACCACTCATGTCGGCATCGCGGGTCATAATGTTTTCCATCTCGTTGTCATCCAACATATCATTCAATCCGTCACTGCAAAAAAGCAGCCATTCGCCCTTTTTGGCTTTCAGCGGATAGAAGTCACATTCCACAACCTCGTCCGTACCCAGCGCCCGGGTAATTAAATTTTTATCGGGATGGCTGCGCGCTTCCTCGGCGGTAATGTCCCCCTTTTCAACCATATGTTCAACGGCCGAATGGTCGCGTGTGATACGGCTCAACTTACTACCCGACAGTAAATACGCCCGGCTGTCACCGATATTGAACACCAGCGTTTCGCCGCCACTAATCAGTGCACCCACCATCGTTGTGCCCATACCGTAGTAACTCTCATTGGTCGTCGACATGTGATAAACAACGCGGTTGGCAATTTCAACAGCTTCGGCAATACTCTTTTCGCTCAACGACGCCTTTTGTCCGGCTTTGCGTCGCCGTTTAATTTCGTCAACCGCCGTATCGCAGGCCACCTTACTGGCAACTTTACCCGCCCGCGCACCGCCTATACCATCACAAACAACGCACAACGCCATATCATCGTCGCACGAAAAGTAGTACACGTCTTGGTTGTCGGTACGCGCTTTGCCTTGATCTGTTGCGCCCCACGCACGCATGAAATCACTCCCCACCTGTCACGCCTCGTATACAGCGGCTCTCAATTGTCCACATGCCGCATCAATATCCTCGCCCAACTTTCTCCGCACAGTCACCTGCACGCCGCGCCGTTCAAGCAACGCCGCAAATCGCTTAACTTGTGCTTTGTCCGACGGGCGATACACTGAATCTGTCACAGCGTTTAAGCCTATCAAATTGACGTGCGCCGCAAAGCCGCTTAACAACTTTGCCAGCATCGCCGCCTGCGTGTCGGCATCAGTCACACCTTGTATCATAACATATTCAAGGCTGACTCTGCGACCCGTTTCGTCATTATATATTTTTGCAAAATCTATCAATTGTTCAACACCCATCGCCTTATTGCAAGGCATCAGTTTGCTGCGTGTGGCGTCATCCGGCGCATGCAGAGAAATCGACAACGTAATGGGCAATGCCGCTTGCAACAACTGCTCTAACCCTTTGGACAGCCCACATGTTGATAGCGACATGTGGCGATAGCCCATGTTCAAGCCATCCGGATTGTGTGCCAGCTGCAAAAACGCCAGCACGTTATTCCAATTGTCTAAGGGCTCACCCATGCCCATCAACGTCAGCTTAGACGGCATTGAGCCGATATCCCGTGCCATTCCGAGCAGTTGACCCAGAATTTCACCGGATGATAAGTTGCGTGTAAAGCCGTTTTTCGCGGTGGCGCAAAATGCACAGTCCATACGACAACCCACTTGCACCGATAAACACGCCGACCAGCCATAACTGTACTGCATGGCAACACTTTCAACCTTTTCACTGTCTTGCATGCGCCAAAGATATTTGCGCGTGCCATCATGTGAAGTCTGCTTATCTTCCATAATCGGAAATGCACTGCCAAATCGACTTTTTAGCCACTCCCGCAAGGCTTTTGGCAAGTTGCTCATATCGTCAAAATCCATGCCCTTGTGCAGCCAGCCGAAAATTTGTGCGGCACGAAATTTCGGCTCATCCGGCAGAGCATTTCGCCAGTCTTCAAGCGTCAAACATAGCGCTGTCATTGTATTTTCTCCCATGAGGCAAAGAAAAATCCGTCTATCCCATGTATATGCGGCCACAGCGTCACGCTAGACGCCGTTTGTCCTAAGCATTCGAAATTTTTTGGCACAAATTCAAGGTGCTTTCTCGTAAAATTCTCGGCCACTTTCTCGTTTTCTTCTTCTAACAACGTGCAAGTCACATACAACAACTTGCCGCCCGGCTTAACATACCTGCTCAAATTACTAAGCATATCGGCTTGCATGGCCGGCAAATGCGCAATATCATGTTCCTCTTTCCATCGAATGTCGGGCTTTTTAGCAATAACACCCAGCCCTGAACAGGGCAAATCACACACCACTAAATCAAATGCATTTTCCCATTGCGGCACAAAGACTTTGGCGTTTTGACGACACACGTCAACATTATCCAGCTTCATGTGCTTGACAGCGGCTTGCAAGGCTTTGACTTTATTTGCTTGCACATCGCAAGCCGTAATATGCCCCGTACCGTTCAGCGCGCGCGCCAACGCAAATGTCTTGCCGCCCGGCGCAGCACAGGCATCAAGAATTTTCATGCCGGGTTGTACGCCGCCCGCCTCAATAGCCAGCATCGCGCCAACATCAGCAACCCAAATATGCCCGTCACGCCACGCCGACAGTGATGTCAGTCGTGCCGCACTGTTAACTTGTAAACACTCATACCAAAGCTGGCTATCGCTTACAACCAAGCCCGCCTCCATCAACTGCGCGCGCAACTCTTCTTTATTGACGTCCATAAACTGCAAGGTCGTAGGCGGTTGGCTGTGGAAGGCTTGGCACAACGCCTCGGCTGCTGCCTCGCCCAATCGCGCGATAAAGCATTGTATCATCCATTTTGGCAAGCTGTACCGCACGGCGCAATACTCGTCAAAAGGCTCTCGCGGCGGCAAAGCCCACGGGTTTTCATCTCTCGTAAAGTTGCGCATAACGGCGTTAGCGAAATTGACGGCACGTTGGCTTGCACCGCAGCCGCGCACCAAGTTGACCGTTTCGTTAACAGCCGCCGAGGGCGGAATTGTCTCGCTCGCAAAAAGTTGATATACGCCCAGACGCAGGCAATTCAATACCCGCGGCTCAATTTTAGCAAGATCCGCTTTCTGCGCGATGAAGAAGTCGAGCAACGTCAAATTCTGCACTACACCATGGCATAGCCACGTACAAAACGCAGCGTCACGGGCACTCAGGCCCTCGGTCACGTCATTGACAGCGCGCTCGATATATGTGCCGCTTTTTCGATTCTCCGCTAGCGCCGCCAACGCCGCTTTGCGTGCCACGTCATGTTCCATCGTTATCTCCAGCCGGCGGCGCTTCTATCTGCGGCCGTGCAAACGCCGGCACGTCCTCCGACGGCGGCGCAACAAGGCGCATTTCATAAATCAATTCTGCGTCGTCATACACCCGCGCCTGTTCAAGTAGAACGAAGTCCGTCGAAATATACAGCTCATAGCGATAATTTGTCGAGGCATTAACGAGTTCGACAAAAATGAACTCACGTCCGTCGCGCACTTCGCGGCGCACCTCACGCAAACCATCTAGATTGTCAACAATCAGCGTTTCAACTTCAGGAATGTTTAGGAAATCAGCGGGTTGCAGCGGATTCGCAATGGGTGCATGGGCGTACTCGCCCCCAACCCATTCATAGACACGACCGCCACTGAACCAAACATGCCGCTCATGTTCGTTGGCGTCGGTGTATTCGATTTTCACACCATCTTGCACGATATACAATCTGCGGTACAACGCTGCCGATTGTGTACCATTGCGTTGCCAAAAGTATTCAGCGCGGATTTCAGCGACAAAGGCAGCAACCGGCTGCTGATTCTCTAAAAATGCCGCGATATTGTCTGTTGAGATATTCATTGCCAACTCTAAGGTTGGCCGGGGAGGCGGCGTCGGCTCGGGGGGCGTTCCCTCTGTTCCGGCCGGTGTAGATTGTGGTCTGTTGAAGAGTCCGCCGCCGCTTTCCCCGTCACCACCCTGCACAATCCACCACGCAAGACCAAATGCAACGCCTACTACAAATAGCGCAACAAAAGCAACACCGACAACACGACCTTTTCTAACACGCTTTCGTGAATACATAAAAATGCCTCCTTTTTATTTCGCGGGCATGGCGACCTCAACGCGCCTTATTCATGGCATCACAGACGTCTTTTCTACAATCTACGATTTCGCCGCAGCGTCACAATCACCCATGCTGCCACGCCAAGCACCGCCATCACGGCAAGCAGAAAAATCAAGGCGCGCACTTCATCGAATGCAGCAAGCACAACCGCAGCGATACTCAACACTGCTGATACGGCGTAGAGGATGCTCACCGATTGCTTTTGCGAAAAACCCATATCAATGAGCTTGTGATGGACGTGGCTGCGATCGGCTTCCATAGGACTTTTACCTGCTCGAATGCGGCGCACAATAGAAAACAACATATCAAACAACGGCAGTCCTAAAATCAGCAAAGGTACGGCAAAGCTAACGATAGCGGTAAACTTAAACAGCCCCATGATCGACACTGCGCCTAGCACAAAGCCTAAAAATGTCGCGCCTGTGTCGCCGACAAACATACTTGCCGGATTGACATTATACGGCAAAAAACCGAGCGTCCCGCCGACAAGTGCCGCCATCAACAAAGCAATCTGCCAGTTACCTTTCATGGCTGCAACGATAAAAATGGTAATCGCACCAATTGCCGACACGCCAACGGACAGACCGTCTAAGCCATCGATAAAGTTTATGGCATTGGTCATGCCCACAATCCAAATAACTGAAATTGGCACGGCAAAAATGCCCAACTCGACAAACGCACCGTCGACAAAGGGGTTGCTAAACCCTTCAATCACCGCGCCGCCGAGCACGGCAATCAACGCCGCCGCGACCTGTACAGGGAATTTCACCCACGCTGTCAACCGCTTAATGTCATCAATGACGCCGATGACGACAATCATTACCGCACCGATGAGCATCCACACCAGCGTCCAATCCATAACCAACTGCTCTGTCAAGGCATACATGCCCAACACGGCGATGATAAATCCGGCAAAGACAGCCAATCCGCCTAAGCGCGGAATAGGCTGTTTGTGCATGCGCCGCTCGTCCTGCGGCACGTCAATCGCGCCAATGAAAGCAGCCAACTTGCCTACAAGTGGCGTTGCTGCAAAAGCGACCAAGCCAGCCACAAAAAGCATGATAAGTGTATAGTGCGTATGTGTCATGAGAAGTTTCCTCGCTGCCAATCATCATATGAAATGAATTTAAATCGTACATTGTTGGGTATGTTATGAAACCGCCGATACATAAGCCCATTCCAATATGACGTCGGCGTGCCGACCCAAACGTAATGTTCGAACGGCAAATGCGGCATATAAATCCAAACCTCTTCTTGCGTCAAATCAGTTTGTGCTAACTGTTGCTCAATAAATACTTGTCGCTGTTCAGCGGCGTTGTGGATACGTCGATACACACCAAAAAACATAACGAACATTGCCGCCAATGCAACACTTGCCGCCACACGCCAAAGGTCAGCCAACATTTTACTCTGCGGCAACAATCTGCGCTCTTTGAGATGCATAATAACACTCACTGCAGCGAGCACCAACATAGCATACACAATAAAAAATAAGCGAGGTCCAAGGGGCCTGATGCCCATCAACGGTGCAAGCAAAATTGCCACTGAACCCAGCGCGAAAAGCACCAGTCGCTTATGCTTACTCTGCGGCATAAACAGACAGACCGCTGCAACAAACCCAACAAAAAACAGTGCCGACATCACGCCGTCAAAATATCGCACCAGTCTTGCGTACGGCAAATGCGGGTGAAGTTGCCGCAAAAACACATACACGGGAAACAGCGATATACATGCCGCAATGCCCACGCCCCACGTATATCGTGTTTTCAGTTTGTCCGATGATCGAATCAACAATAGCACAGCAACAACGATCAACACATTGAGGAACATATTATTGGCAATGCCGTGCGGACTAATAACATCAAAATAATTTTCTGACACATTGCCAAGCAGTTCACGCAACCCCGTTGGCATAGGATGACTGCCGTATAAATCCTCGGCACCGTACGCACCATGCATGAACATCAAGGCCGCGCCGGCCACATATGTTGCTGTCAATGCCGTTAAGAAGGGATGAAGTCGCTTATATTTGACAATATACCACCCTGTCACAAACAACGAAGCTGCCACAGCATACAATGTGATATGTTCGACAAAGAATTGCCCTAATATCGCCCACGCGCACACTGCGGCAATGTACCATGCTTTGGCATCCGGTTTGCGCACAAAGAAAAAGATGGTGCCGAGCACAAACATCGTTGGCAACACATAATTGGCAAAGCCCGACGACCACGGATAAACCTGCCGCATTATAGCGGGGGTAAGCAACATAAACAGCAACGCCGTCAGCAACATAGGCGCACGGCTCTTGGCGCCGGATATACGCGCCGAAATCGCTGAGACGAAATAGACACTGGCCGTCACGGCCATCGCCATTACAATCGGGCGCAACCATACCATTTTCGCCAGCATAATGGCCGTTAAGTTTCCCAAATACCGCCCGTTAAGCCGCGGAATTTCAATAGCATGATGGCTGCCCCACTGCCAATCATCCCCCGACAACGGAAAATGCAGCGCCATTGCGTAAAACGCCGCACCAAACGCCAACAAGAACAGTATCGTCCTGCGTTGCTCTTTACTCATGAACTAATCCTCTTTTCTTGTTGTTTCCGAGATAATGTATTGCGGTCGATTTTTAACCTCATCATAAATGCGCGCGATATACGCGCCGATAATACATAGCGAAAATAAAATCAACGCGCCAATGGTCAGCAGCAATAGTATGACCGTTGAAAACCCGCTAACGGCGTGACCGGCAAAGTAGTTATATAGCGTATGCACACCCAAAATCATTGCCCCGATGCCAAAAAGTACGCTAAAAAAGAGCGTAAGGTAAATGGGCTTTCCGGTATATGACAGCATAGAGTTGACCGCCATCCCCAAGAGTTTTCGTGTCGAAAATTTGGTCTCACCGCCTGAGCGTTCGTCGACCATAAACTCAATCTGCGCACGCTCAAAACCGCTCCATCCAACCAGACCGCGAAAAAATACTCTTTTTTCGTCGAAGCTGTTGATCACATCCATCACCCGGCGATTGAGCAGCTTGAAGTCAGAGGAGTTTGCTAAATCAACACCACTTACGGTGCGGAGGATACGGTAAAAGAGCTTGGCAAGCAATTTATAGCGCAAACTTTCTTTGCCGCGATCGGCTTTTATACCTTCGACAATGTCAATGTTAGTATCCTTTGCCGTTTGCAAAAAATCCTTTATGTAGCGCGGCGGATGTTGCAAGTCGGCATCCATAACAAGGCAATATTGAGTCTGCACTTGCTTGATGCCGGCGAAAATCGCGGCTTCTTTACCAAAGTTGCGTGACAGGCGTAAGCTGGTGATATTGTCTCGCCCGACCGCCAACATTTGGATAACCTTCCAGCTATCGTCACGTGAGCCGTCGTCGACCAAAATCAGCGCAGCCGCAATACCGTCAGCGGCGAGCTGCGCTTGAATAGCATCAACATTCTGTGCGATGGCTGATGCTTCGTTGTATACGGGGATGACGATGGTTAATTCCATGAGTTTAGCCTCCCTGCGGTATAAAGCCGACAGCCTCATATACTTTTCTTAACGTCGGTGTGGCAAGATCTGCCGCTTTTGCCGCGCCATCACGCAAAACGCCGTACAGATATTCCTTGTCGGCAAGTAATCGCGCCGTTTCCTCTCGAATAGGCGTCAGCAGTTCTACCACAAGCTCGCCGACTTCGCGCTTGAAGTCGCCGTAGCCTTTGCCTGCGAAGTGCTCCGTCACCTGTGCCATTGTCATGCCCGCGCCTTGGGCGTATATGGTCATCAGGTTCGACACGCCGGGCTTGTCCGCCGACTCATACACGCCGCCCTCGCTGTCCGTTACGGCGCGCTTGCATTTCTTCATAATCACGTCCGGCTCATCGAGCAGGCTGATGTAGGCGTTCTCGTTTTCGTCACTCTTGTCCATTTTGCGCGACGGGTCTTGCAAACTCATAATGCGCGCGCCCAGCTTAGGCATTTGCGGCGCGGGAATGGTAAATATATCGCCATATACACTATTGAACCGCTCGGCAATGTCACGGGCCACTTCCATGTGCTGCTTCTGGTCCTCGCCGACCGGCACAATGTCGGCCTGATACAGCAGCACATCGGCCGCCATCAGCACAGGATAGTTAAACAGCCCGACATTGATGTTTTGCGGCGTTTTCGCCGACTTGTCCTTGAATTGCGTCATGCGCGACATTTCGCCGAACATGGTGTAGCAATCCAGCACCCACGTCAATTCGGCGTGCGCCGGCACATGACTTTGCAAAAACAGCACACACTTTTGGGGATTCATGCCGCAGGCGATGTACTGCGCCAGCAATGTCAGGGTATTTTCACGCAGTTCGGCAGGGGGTACACGGATGGTGATGGCGTGCAGGTCAACAACGCAGTATAACGCCAGCACGTCCGGGTCATCGCCCAGTGTTCCGAAATGTTTCATGGCGCCGAGGTAGTTGCCCAGCGTCGGCACGCCCGTCGGCTTTACGCCGCTGAATATGGTGGTTTTGGGGGCTGTCCCCTGCGAGTTGTTTTGCATGATGTTTCTCCTTTGCGGGATGTCGGGGACGCCATTCCCTACATGTGAAGCGAATGCTTATTCGGTGTAGTTGTTTAATATGCTATCTCCCAATAATGTCCATCTAAATCTCTGAAATAAAAGTGATAACCGTTCCAGTCTTTTGCTTTTTCCGGGACGTGATCAACGCTTCCGCCTAACTCTT